>Ga0115848_100817_pt1 | contig 12760 bp, 10 predicted proteins | sample InSIn3gowninarea_FD_83862 | JGI IMG/M metagenome (GOLD analysis project Ga0115848, IMG submission 83862) | reverse complement strand
TTAATTAAGTAATATTTGCATTTGCAATAATTGCATTTTTGATATATGTATTCTCAAAATATATACTACCTAGATTTGTTCGTTTATTTTCTACACGTGTGTTTATTAGTAAACTTTAATTATTTCTTTACTTTTTTCTTGCAAAATATTTAAATATATTACATGAAAAAATAAAAGGATATAATAAAAGAACTTAAATAAATTTATAATTTAGTTTTTAAATAAATATGTACCTAAGCTTTTCTTATGAAATTTTTTGTAAATACTACAAGTCCATTGGACCAGTTCGAGATAAGAAACTTGTTAAGTCTTGATGCTCCTATTTTAGGTAATTTGTCTTTATCTTTGACAAATATAGGATTATATTTAACAATAGGAGGATACTTGGTTTTTGTGTTAAACCTTATATCCACTAACAATAATAAAATTGTTTCCAATGCTTGATCTATATGTCAAGAGTCTATATATGCCACTGTACATAGTATAGTTGTTAATCAAATAAATGATAAAAAAGGTCAAATATATTTTCCTTTTATATATGTACTATTTGTGTTTATTTTAGTTAATAATTTAATGGGTATGGTTCCTTACAGTTTTGCTTCAACTAGTCACTTTATTTTAACTTTTTCATTAAGTTTCACAGTGGTGTTAGGTGCAACAATATTGGGATTAAATAAACATGGTTTAGAATTTTTCTCTTTATTCGTACCTGCTGGTTGTCCATTAGGATTATTACCTTTATTAGTATTAATAGAGTTTATATCTTATTTAGCCAGAAATGTGTCACTAGGTTTAAGATTAGCAGCAAATATATTATCAGGACACATGCTTTTAAACATATTAGGTGGTTTTACATATAATATAATGACTTCGGGATTTATATTTTTCTTTTTAGGGCTATTTCCTTTAGCATTTATAATAGCATTTTCTGGTCTAGAACTAGGTATTGCATTCATACAAGCTCAGGTATTTGTTGTATTGTCTTGCTCTTATATTAAAGATGCATTGGAATTACACTAAGTGATAATTGGTTTAATAACAAATTTTTATGTGTAATATATACTAATTTGCGTAAATACATGTTGTGACACAAAAGTTATAGTATAAAAAAATGTAAAATAAACTTTACTTTTACATTAGTAATGTAATGGAAAGTCCAGTGCTTGTTAAGTATAAATTATTAAGGATAAATCCTTGGTTTTAAGCAGAAAATATAGTATATGTAGTCTTGTATAATATTGCTCTACATTCAAGTGGAAATACAATCCTTTACTGAGCCTTAATTTAGTATTATATAACCATACTTAAACTGGCTTATTTGTGTTCAAAAAAAAATATATACAAAAGATAAATGCATGAAAAATAAATGCATAAAAAGAGAGCTTAACTTAACGGTAAAGTATATGACTTTTAATCATTATAATATGAGTTCAAATCTCATAGCTCTTATGAAATCCTTATTATAATACATTTGAAGATTTATTATGTCTAATTAAAAAAAATATGAAAAGTTTAAACAATAACGCTCTAATAAAATATACACATTTTTGCAAAATGCAATAAAGGTTATATTTGATATTTTTTTGTATAATTGGCAGCTTAATTTTTACATTTAATTACATATTTTGAAAATATCCTTAAATCAATACAAAATAACACAGAAATAACAACAAATAAAAGTCATGTGGAAAGAAATCTAGACCTAAGAGAAACGAAAATATCTCTTTGATTAGAACGTTGATTTTTATCAAGTAATGCAAAAGATATAGGAACATTATATCTTATTTTTGCATTATTTTCAGGGCTATTAGGTACAGCTTTTTCTGTACTTATAAGACTTGAATTATCTGGACCTGGAGTCCAATATATAGCAGATAATCAACTGTACAACAGTATAATAACTGCACACGCTATACTTATGATATTCTTTATGGTTATGCCTGCTATGATAGGTGGATTTGGTAATTTCTTATTACCATTACTAGTAGGTGGTCCAGATATGGCATTTCCTAGACTAAATAACATTAGTTTTTGATTACTGCCTCCTAGTTTAATCCTATTTATATTTGCAAGCACTATTGAGAATGGAGCGGGTACAGGTTGAACTTTATACCCTCCATTATCTGGTATACAAAGTCATAGTGGTCCAAGTGTTGATTTAGCTATATTTGCTTTACATTTATCAGGAATAAGTAGTCTACTTGGAGCTATGAATTTCATAACAACTATATTAAATATGAGAAGTCCTGGTATAAGGTTACACAAATTAGCTTTATTTGGTTGAGCTGTAGTAGTTACAGCTGTACTATTATTATTATCTTTACCTGTTTTAGCTGGTGGAATAACTATGATTTTAACAGACAGAAACTTTAATACATCTTTCTTCGAAGTAGCAGGAGGTGGAGACCCTATTTTATACCAACACCTGTTCTGATTCTTTGGACATCCTGAAGTTTATATACTAATTATACCTGGATTTGGAATTATAAGTACAACAATATCAGCAAGCTCTAACAAATCGGTTTTTGGATATCTAGGTATGGTGTATGCTATGATGTCTATAGGTGTGTTAGGTTTTGTTGTTTGAAGTCATCACATGTATAGTGTAGGACTAGATGTAGATACTCGTGCCTACTTTACTGCAGCAACTCTAATAATTGCAGTTCCGACAGGAATTAAGATATTTAGTTGATTAGCAACTTGTTACGGAGGATCTCTACAACTTACACCATCTATGTTATTTGCTTTAGGTTTTGTGTTTATGTTTACAATTGGAGGACTAAGTGGAGTTGTATTGGCTAATGCCTCATTAGATATAGCTTTCCATGACACTTATTATGTAGTTGCACATTTCCACTATGTGTTAAGTATGGGTGCAGTATTTGCATTATTTAGTGCTTGATACTTCTGAATACCTAAAATACTGGGATTAGATTACAATACAATGTTAGGAAAAGTTCATTTTTGAATATTATTTATAGGAGTGAATGTAACTTTTTTCCCTCAACATTTCTTAGGATTACAAGGAATGCCTAGAAGGATAAGTGACTACCCAGATGCATTTGCAGGGTGAAATTTAGTAAGTAGTTTTGGATCTATTATATCCGTAGTTGCTACATGATTATTCTTAAATATTTTATATGTTCAATTAGTTGAAGGTAAAAGTGTAAGTAGATATCCATGATTAACACCTCAGTTCTACACAGACTATGTACAGAGCTTACTTAATAGGGCATATAGCAGTTTAGAATGATGTTTAAACTCTCCACCTAAACCTCATGCATTTGCTAGCTTACCTTTACAAAGTGCATTATTTGCTTAATTCAGAAAAAAGGTTTCTTATCCCTTTCCTATCCCTATAGGGATACCAATATTAAAAATATAGTCAGCACTGGTTTCATTTACCTTCAGTATGGAACTAATTATGCCATTATTTTATCCTAAAAAAACAGCTAGCATATCCTTTAACAGTGTAGAAAATAAACGAACAAATCTAGGTAGTATATATTTTGAGAATACATATATCAAAAATGCAATTATTGCAAATGCAAATGTTACTTCATTAATAAAATAAAATGGTACTAACTGAGGCATATAATAAAAAAAAAATTATAATTGTCATAACAATTTCTACAACAAGATTTAACCAAAAATCAAGGTTTGAAAATAAAATAAAAACATTACTTAAGGTCTAATGTATAAAGGTTGTGGGTTAATATCTGCATGAGATATTGATATTTTTGCAGAATCAAGCGTCACCCGTATACTTCTATTAAACCTTTGTTTCTTATAATCGTTATTGCAGCTATTAATGTTTAATACAAAACCATTATATGTTACACTATTAACTAGCAAAGTAGTTTTTTTTGTCTACATCATTAACTATAAAAAAAGATTTTTTTTTTTCTTATTTTGCATAGTTTGCTTGTCTACTTTCTATAGTAAGCGCATTTTTACCTAGTTCAAAAGCAAATCCTAATGTTAGTACTAAAAAGAATATTAACATTACTATAAGACCAAATATTCCATTAACATATGCGCTTACTATATATGGGTATACTAATAGTATTTCCAGATCAAATAATAGAAATAAAAGGGCAAAAATAAAAAAAGAAATGCTAAATTCACTTCTATTCTGTCCTAAAAATGAGTGAAATCCGCATTCAAAAGCACTATCCTTTTCTTCATAAGGATTATGAGGAGCAAATATTAGATTTATTGCTAATAATACAATTGCAAGTATGGGTATAAAAATTAAAAAAAATGTTTGACTTGTCATCTAAGACTTAAATAGGATAAGAGTTAAAATACTTACTATATTAAATCACTCTCCAGGTATATATATAAATAGTAACAACAGCAGGGTTATAACAGAAATGCAAGTACTTAACGAACTACTTATTGTTATATTTTCTGAACTAAATGTTACCATATTATCTTTTGTTGAGTCGTTAGACCCTCTATAGGATATATAACCTACTAAATTTAAATTACTTATAGAAGGATTTTTTTTGTAGTTATCTTTATAAAAAAATATTTGTTTTATTAGACTTAAGTAATAAGCTGCTGCAATAACACTAGTTAATATAGCTACTAATGTCATAAATATATAACCACTGTCTAAAGCAGCACTTAAAACCATTTGTTTAGCAAAGAAACCTATAAGAGGAGGGATTCCAACAAATGAAAATAAAGTTATTGCTAAACTTATAGCTATAAAAGGATTTATGTAAAAATACCCCTTTATTTGATTAATCAGTTGTACAGGTGAATTATTTTTATCTATCAAGTTATCTTTGTATTCTTTTTCTTTGTATACATACAGATAAAATGTGAACCCTATGGTTACTAATATCATAAAAGCATTTAAGTTTGAAAGAGAATATTGTAGAATATAAAAGATGTACGCTTGTGTAGATTCTGCGCTATTTACAGAAAGAGCTAAAAGTATAAAACCTACATGAGATATTGTACTATATGCAAACAACCTTTTAATTCTAAATTGTGTTAAACCCAATACAGAACCTATAATAAGAGATAACAAACTACTTAATAATAAAATACTTTTTCAAGAAAAATCCATGAAAGAATATTCTGTATAAAATACTAATTCAAAAAAAAAGGCAAATATTGATATTTTTGCAATAATAGCTACATATGTTGTTACTATAGTAGGTATACCATCATAAACATCTGGTGACCAAAAATGGAATGGTGCTGCACTTACCTTAAATAAAAACCCTACTAACATTATTATTAGGGATAAATGAAGATAGTATGGTTGATATCAGGTCGTTAATATAGAAGAAACTTCTTCTATTTCACTTATACTGCTTATTACATATATATTGTCTAAATTAGTAGTACCTGAATTAGCATATAGTAATGCAGACCCTAATAAAATAAAACAGGAAGATAACCCTCCTAATAAAAAATAAGTCAACCCACTTGATGTAGCTGATTCTGAATCTCTGTATATAGTAGATAATATGTACAAACCATAACTCTGCAATTCTATGGATAAGAAAACGGAAATTAAATCTCCAGTACTTATTAGAAACACAGCCCCACACAAGATGAATACAATTATTAGTGCATATTCTATTATACGAAATTGTTCTCCTGTTTTATTTGAGATTAAGTTTTTATTGTATGAAAAATTAAATAAAAGCAATTTATAAATAGATGAATGCTCTTTAAGAAAAACTTTCCTAGGGTAAAATGCAGTTAATGCAAGTATTACTGCACTAAGCAAAAATATAAATATATTAAATGTTTGTGTAAAGGTTGTTACATTAAACAAACCACCATAAATACCTACACCTTTTTCTAATGGTTTAACAAATAAATTATTAAAAGCTATAAAACTTGTAAAAAGCAAGCTCATTATTACAATTCTAGAAAATAATATAGATTTGTCTCGTCTTAAGGTAACGGCGTTCGAGATAAGTAAAAATATTAATAAAGATATTAACATTATTTTATAAAATCTTATCATTCAGGAAAAATATTTAAAGCAATGATAATTAAATAATCGTGTTATCATATTTTTGTTGTATCCATGTAATTGTGTTAAATTACTTACCCCTTCCCTATAGGGACAAAGATTTTTTTTTTTACAAAAACTTGATATTAAAAAAAATATTGCATTATCCCTATAAGGATAATGTTTATTTAAAACGTAACGCACTACTAATACTATATAATACAAACACTAATAATATTTAGTTTACAGAATAAAATATTAATGAAGATACAGAATAGTGTAAACCATCTAGAACAGGGGCAGGATATATACCTAGTACTACTGTAAATACTACTAGTGTTAAAAGAATAAGAAATTCTCGTTTATTTAAATCAGGGATATTAAATTTAAAAAACTTTGAAAATGATCCTGCAAAAGCTATCCTATTAAACATATAGATAGTGTATGCTGCACTAAATACAATAGAAGAACTAGCAAATGCACCTAGTAAGGGTAATCTTTCAAAGGTTCCATAAAGACTCATAAATTCACCAATGAAATTAAGAGATAAAGGTGTTCCAGCGTTACCTAAACAAAGTATGAAAAACAATATAGAAAATAAAGGCATTACCTGCGCTATACCTCTATAAAATGTTATCAATCTGGTAGAAGATCTGTCATATAGAACACCTCCAGCACATATGAATAAACCAGATGAAACAAAACCATGAGCCAGTCCAAGTGTAATACCACCTTCTATTCCTTGTACTGAGTTACTAAACACACCTAAAAGATATACTGCTGCATGAGATACAGAACTGTAAGCAATAAGTTCTTTTACGTCTATTGTTCTTAGTGTACTTAAACTAGCATATATTATTGTTATAACACCTATAACATATATTAAAGGTGTTAAATATATATAAGCTTTAGGTAATAAAGGTAGTATTAGTCTAAGTATACCGTATAAACTAAGTTTTAATACTATAGCTGCTAAAATAATACTACCTCCAAGAGGTGATTCAACATGAGCTTTTAAAAGTCAAGTGTTTAAAAATATTGTAGGTGTTTTCACAGCAAAAGCTATAAATATACCACAAAATAAAAATAACTGAGTGAAAAAGTTGAAATTAGTTTTGTACAATGCATCAAAATCAGTAGTTCCCATAATTGAAGACATTGTAAGTATTGATAACAATAAAAACAAAGAACCTAGAAGTGTATATAAAAATAGGTAGAAACTAGCTCTAACTCTGTTGCTAGAACCAAATAAACCTATTAATATGAATAAAGGGGGAAGTATACTTTCAAAAAAAATGTAAAATAGTAGTATATCTAACACTAGAAACACAGCTAATAATAATGTTTCTAGTAATAGGATTATTATTACATAAGATTTTACATTTTCCGATATTGAAGTTCAGTTAGCTAATAATGATATAGGCATAATTATTGTAGTTAAAAGAACAAAATATATAGAGATACCATCAACTCCTAAGTAAAAATCAAAACTATTTATTTCATGATATTCTTGTACAAACTGAAATTGGTTACTGCTAAAGTTAAAAAATATAAATACAAGAAAGGAAACAAAAAGATTTATTATTGAAGTAGTCAAAGCAATTACTTTAGTTTGTTTTATCTTAAGTGCTGAATTGTTGTTATATCCAGTAGTGGAAATTATAAATACACCAGCTAAAGGTATAAGTAATAGTAATACAAGTAGCATTAACTACAAAAAAAAAAAGAATCTCCCTCTAAAAACAGCATACGCTAAATAGGGTAGGCTGAATAATTTGTAACACTACATATATTTATGTAGTTTTTTTTTTATAAAAAAAAGTTGAACTAGTTGTTGCATTGTTAAGTCTAATTTGAAAAAAAAAAAGAAATATAGTTATTGTTTTATAGTAATAACAATAGCTCCTACCATAGCTAATAAAAGTATTATAGAAGTTATTATTAACCATAGAGGGTAACTTGTGTATAATATATTACCTATACTTGTTATATGTGATGATTCTGCTAGCCCCCCATCTCATATCTGAGAAGTAACAAATGATATATCATTGTTATTTATGTAAAAGAGGTTTTTAAATGGATAAATAATATTGTTGTTTATTCCATTAAAAAAACTCTTGCTTACGTTATCAACATAAACTATTTTCACTGCATTGGATGGTAGTAGTTTATATAATGTTATATTAAAAAAGATACCTATCATTACAGCTAATGGTATACTATTATTGTTATCAGTTATAAGTTCTGATATTCTTATATTAATTAACATAAGTATAAATATAAACAATATAGATACTGCTCCAACATATACTAATAAATAAGATAAACCTATAAAATTTATACCTAACATCATTAGATAACCTGCTATATTAAGAAACAACCCTATTAGAAACAATACAGACACAATGGGGTTTTTACTTATTATAACAAAAATACCACATAATATTGATGTTATGGAAATAAGGTTTAAGAAAGCGTAATTAGATCCATTAGTAAAAGTTTCATTTAGTATGAATAAATTTGACATTTTTTCGTATGTGTATACTTTCTCAAAATATGATATCTGTTATACAGATATGCTTAGAGTTGAATTAAAATAAAGAGATTATTTTTACGTGTAGCATAGGCAGGACAAAAAAATTTTTTTTTAAGAAGGCAGTAATTGCATACATTATATGTTTATTAAACATTTATTTTATAATAAAGCGATATTGCTAGGTATTATATCAAAACTGTATATTACACAAGGTACTAAAACAATAAAAGCTATAACAACTGGCAATAATATAGTTCAAGAAAATGACATAAGTTGATCAAAACGTATTCTAGGAAAAGAAGCTCTAACTCATATAAAAACAAAAATCATTATACAGGCTTTTAGTCCAAGAGTAAGACCAAAAAACATTCCTTCTATTAATGGTCAAGAAAAAACTTCAAGTGTATCAGTATAAAAATAATCATAATCTATTTCCTGTAATATATATAACAAAAATGTGTAGTCTAATAAATAACCTCCTAAAAACAGTATAGTAGTAAGTATACACATAAGTACAATACTTGCGTACTCAGCCAAAAAGAAAAATACAAATATAACCGCAGCATGTTCTGTCATAAACCCACTAACTAGTTCAGATTCTGCTTCTGCCAAATCAAAAGGAGCTCTATTTGTTTCTGCCACAGAACCTATAAAGAATATTACAAAAACAGGAAACAGTGGTACTATGAATCATATTGATCTTTGAGCTTCTATATTAACAGTTAAATTTAAGCTACCTGTTAATAATATAACAAGCAGTATTGCTGAACTAAGTATTAACTCATAACTTATTAATTGTGCTGTACTTCTAAGTGAACCTAAAAATGCGTATTTTGAGTTAGCAGATCAACCTGCTAACAATATACCATAAGTAGAAAGTGAAGAAACTGCTAACATATATAGTATACCTAGATTAAAGTCTCATACAGCCAGCCCTGGACCATAGGGTATAACAGCATATCCCAGCAATGAAAAAATTAGAGTTATTATAGGACCAAGAAAAAATAACACTAAGTTTGCCTGTGTAGGTGACACATATTCTTTTAGAAGAAGTTTAAGAGCATCTGCAAATGCTTGTAAAAGACCATAATAACCTACAATGTTAGGACCCAATCTTCTCTGCATGCTTGCCATAGTTTTTCTTTCAGCCACTGTTACAAAAGCAACGGTAAGAAGTACAGGTACGGTAACCAATAGCACTTCGATAATAGAAATAAGTGTAGGTATGTATAACATATTATGAATCAATATACTAAGTGAAGGAAAAGTTAGATATTTGCATAAATATCTTTCTTTATATAAACTTTAAGATTAATTAGAAACCTATTGGTCTATTTAATACAGATACTAGGTAATAGTATATTCTTTATTATTAAAAATAAAAAAAAAACTTATTTTTTATTATATGTGTTTGTGTGTAGCTCTGTTAAGCTATTTTCAAGTAAACTAATTAAGGGTACTATAATTAAAAAATGTGAAAAATATAATACTGTACTTATTTGACCAAATTCTATAAATGGTGATTCCACATGTTTAGCTCCTAGTTGCATTAATATTAAGAAATTAGCTACAAATACATAGAAAGCTATTTTACTTAAAGGTCTGAATTGTAAACCTCTGCTTCTACCTAAATCTGTAAATGGCATTATTAACAATATTAATATTGCGGAAAACATAGCAATAACTCCTAACAGTTTGTTAGGTATAGATCTTAGTATGGCATAAAAAGGTAAAAGGTATCATTCAGGTACTATTGCAGGTGGAGTTTGCATTGGGTTAGCCATTACGTAGTTTTCACTGTCACCTAATACATTAGGCATAAAGAATACAAACATTGATAAAACAACTATAAATAAAAATATTGTTATTAAGTCTTTAAATATAAAGTAAGGTGCAAAAGGTAATCTGTCATAGTTACCTGAAACACCTAAAGGATTTCCTGATCCTGCACTCTCGTGCAGTGCTATTAAATGCATTAAAGCTAATGCAGCTAACACGAAAGGTAAAACAAAATGTAATGCAAAAAATCTATTAAGTGTTGCATTATTAACAGAAAATCCTCCTCATATAAACTCAACTATGTCCTGTCCAACTCAAGGTATTGCGCTCATAAGGTTAGTTATAACTGTTGCACCTCATAAAGACATTTGACCATAGGGAAGAACGTAACCTAAAAAGGCTGTAGCCATCATTAATATAAAGATTACAGTACCTATTGTTCACACTAATGTTCTTGGTGCTCTATATGATCCATAGTATAAACCTCTTCCTATATGTAGATACACTAAAAAGAAAAATGCTGAAGCTGTATTTGAGTGTAAATAACGTATTAATCATCCATTATTTACATCTCTCATTATGTGCTCAACTGAATTAAATGCTTCTAATACACTAGGGTTGTAATGCATTGCTAGTGTTACACCTGTTATTATTTGTATAACTAAACAAAACCCTAATAAAGAACCAAAATTTCATAAGTAACTTATATTTGAAGGTTGAGGTGAGTCTACTAAGTATCCATTAAGTAAACTAATTAAAGGGTGGCTTTTTAAAATTCTCATGTTTTTTTTTTTATTTATAGACTATTTTACGTATTATTTTTAAAAATCTGTATAATAAATAATGTTTACTTTATACTTTAAATATTACTTTTAATTTTTTATGTTAAATATACTAAGCAAGCAAAGTAGAAATTGGTATATTTACGCGCCATATTCTTACCCAAGACTTGAACTTGGATCTAGATGTTAGGAGTATCCTGCTCTACCATTGAGCTAGTAAGAGTTTTTTTTATTGTTCTTGCAGTCATGACAAGAATTTTTCAAGTGATATTGATTCTATTACAATAGGCATAGAACTGTGTAATATACCACATATTTCTGAACATTGACCAAAAAATGATCCTTCTCTATTAACAAGAACAGATATTTGATTAAGTCTTCCGGGGTAAGCATCACATTTTATTCCTAGAGCAGGACAAGCATAAGAGTGTATTACATCACCAGAAGAAATAATAAATCTCACATGAGTTAGTTCAGGTAAAATTACTCTGTTATCAACTTCTAACATTCTTAATCCTCCGTCTTCCAAGTCAGACTCAGGTACTAGATAAGAATCAAATTCTAATTCTTCATCGTCATTATTTAAGAAATCAGGGTATTGGTAACTTCAGTATCATTGGTGACCTTCAACAAACACTGTTAGTGATGGGTCTGTAACCTCATCCATAAGATATAAAAGTTTAAAAGATGGAAATGCTATAAGTATTAAGATTAGTGCAGGAGTTATTGTTCAAATTAATTCTATTAGTGTACCATGGTTAAGATATTTGTTACTTATTGGAGATTTACTATTTACGTAATTTCTTATAATAGAAACAAGTATTCAAGCTACACCAAATAATATTATAACTAGGTAAAACATAATATTATCATGTAGTTCTACTAGTGCTTCCATTTGAGGGCTAGCGCTATCTTGGAAGTAAACACCTCATGGTCTAGGTGCATCACAAGTAACAGTAAATAGATTTAAAAAGTTAGTCATTGTAATTTAACATGTTGTAATTAATATTTATAGCTTTATATGGATAATAGTAAGTATTAAAGCTTTGTGTAAATATATGCTAATAATTTTATTTCTTCCAGACTTGCTGGAAAGCGTGTACTTAATAAGTGTACGAACATTCTTATCCAAGACTTGAACTTGGACCCAGATATTAGAAGTATCCTGCTCTACCATTAAGCTAATAAGAGTTTAAATCTGCATATTAGTAAGTATCTATTTTTTTTGCTATAAAAGTGTATATATGTATAAGGTATAATTAAACCAAATAATTACTCGGCTTACAAAAAATTAAACCTAAAGTATGCCTATATAAGGAATAGGTGATTTGAACACCTAACCTTCCGTGTGTAAAACGGTTGCTCCACCAATTGAGCTAATTCCCTTTTTTCCATTCTATATAAGTACATAATATATAATAAGATTAGCCGGGAGAGAAATTTGAATTCTCATTCTTAATGCATGAAATTAACGTTCTAACCAATTGAACTATCCTGGCTTTATATTAAGGTATTAAAGTACACCAATTTTTGCAGTTGCAATACAATGCTGATCTAATAACTCTGCATAAGAAAGGTACAGAAAAAGGGAGGATACCCTGACTTGAACAGAGAACTTACTGTGCCACATACAGTTGTTCTACCTATTGAACTATATCCACCTTTATGTTGGAGTGA
>Ga0115848_100816_pt1 | contig 12781 bp, 25 predicted proteins | sample InSIn3gowninarea_FD_83862 | JGI IMG/M metagenome (GOLD analysis project Ga0115848, IMG submission 83862) | reverse complement strand
CAAGCTGTTCGAATGGATAAGGAATGCTCTCCAAAAGAGACAGGAAATAATAAACTGCACAAAATTTAGGCAACAAAAAAACGGTGTATGCGGCACCGTTTTTAGCACTCCTTGGGTTGGGTTTATTTGAGGCTATTCGCCTCTAATAGTCCATGCTTCGGTGTTTTCTTCTAGCTCCGAGGCTTTTACTTTCATAAAAGCATCGACGCTATTTCCCTGCATCCAGTCCTCGATTATGGTCATTGTGGTTTCCACAAACGAGGCGTGTTCGGTTGGTCTGAAATAATATTGATCCTTGTATTTGTATCTACGTTTGTGGTGGTGAAGCAGGGATAGCGGCTCCGGGTTGGAAGTCAGGTTGGCTGCTTGTTTTAACTGTCGGTAGCCGACGTGTGCCAGCAATAAAAGGATTAGTAGATCGTTTTTCTCCACTTCTGTTACTGTTTGTTCTGCTTTTTCCTGGCCGAATGCTCTTTTCTTGGTGCCAACAATAAAATACTGTGCCATGGGTTTCTCCGTTGTTTGTGGCCGTACCAGCATAACACGCAATTATTTGGCTGTCAAATAGTCAATAAAAAACGGGGCAATGCCCCGTTTTATCGTTTAGTTTAATCTTCGTCGCGTTCCGCCGCCTCGGTTGCTTTCTTTAATTCTTGTTTCCACCGTTTCTTTAGTTCAAGCCAATTCTTTTCCATGGCAGCAAGGGGATCGGGATCGTTCCATTTTACCTGATACTGTACGGTGTCCAGCAATTGCGAACTGGTTTGAAAAGACGTGGTTAGGGCAAACTGGTATATTCCTTCACTGGCGTCAAACGCAATGGTCACACTGCCGGTATAAAAATTGGGAAGCTCGTAATCCCGTCGCATCCGGTATTTTAATTCATTCGGCCAAAAATCGTGAACGAAACCGTCACCCAGCAATTCTTTTGAAGTACGGGAAAACAGTGCTACCAGTTTTTTCCGAACTGCCGGTTCGATCTGCGACGGTACATCGTCTTGCTTACTTGCTTTTTTAGGCGCTGGTTTAACCACCTTTTTCGGTGCTGCCAATGCCATGTAGTGATCGATTTTAGTTTTCGTGTTCATCCTAGCCTCCGGTTGATCTGCATTAAATTAGCCGTCGGGCAGTGTATCACAGGCTTGCAAGTATGTCAAATTTGTTCCTAACGTTAGGAATGTTGTCTACAGGTTTGGTGGCAAAAGTATCAAAAGGCGTGGCTCAAGTGATTTTACTTGACATATAATGCTAAACCACTTATTGTAAGTTGTTGATCTGACTCAGATTTTTTTCAGAAGTAGTTTCCATACTTAACCTTATAATGTTATGTGGCAACATGATCTTTGTCCCAAAAATGGAGAAAAAAAATGGCGAAGAAACCGGAAGACCCGTACAGTAAGCGACTTCGTGCCGCTGTCATTGCCGAACAGAAGAGGATGGCTAAAAAGACGGGAGAAATCCCGCTGATAGCGGCGGAGCGGCTTTTTACCAAAAGCAAGCTTGATGACAGTAATATACTGGCGTTCCTGATTACTTTGGCCCATATGCAGAGCATTCGGGCAACATGCCAGCACATGAATATTTCGCGCACATCATACAGCACATATCTTAAAAATCAGCCGGATGACGGACTGGAATACCTTATTCAGTTAATAACAACCTACAACTCAAGGAACCGCACGCATGTCCTCCAAGCGTATTTCTCTGGTGCTGGAAGAACTACAACAAAGTTATCAACTCGCCCAAAGCCGGAGAAAAGGGTACGTTTACGTAATAGCCGAAACGCTGCCGGGAGTGATAAAGTACCGAAAGAATGAAAGCAGACTGCTTAAAATAGGCATGACGGAAAATCCTAAAAAGCGCCTCAATAATCTGAATGGCGCAACAGGTTCTAAAATTCAGCACGTAATAGTGTATAAAAAAGAGTGCGGAATTTATGCTAAAGAAGTAGAAGACAGGGTTCATAAATGCTTCGAGGCTTGGCGTCGGCCTAAAACAAAAGACTGGTTTGATTTGCCAAAAAGCAAGGCAATAGAAGCAATACGCTGTGTTTATGATATAGTTCGTCATGAACACGAAATATCAGGTTTTAAGCCGCTGCATCTTCGAAAAGTAGACGTAAATATTTATACCGAAGTTCTTATTGCACTAGGATATACAAGGGATATTGAAAAAGCGTGCGCCATGGTCGGCTGCTCCGTATACTCATTTAATAAGGCATTAAAAACAGACATGGGCTTCAAAAATCTTGTTTACATTATATTGGGGAAAAGAAAATAGCCGGGGTGCGGCACCCGGTATGCCCGAGCGCTAGGCAATAAAAAAGCCGCTCACCGATTAAGTGAGCGGTTGATTTCGTTTAATAATTGGTTTATTTGAATATTTAAACCGTCCAGTTGGCCGTCTATCCGAAACAGCAAACCCAATAAAAGCAGTTCCAGCACCAGATAAAGGACTATCATTATTCGAAGGATAGCGAAGTTCCGGCACACTTCACGGATCATGCCGCGCAAGTCCTGTTTTATCTCCTTCAAGTCCTGTTTTATCTCATTTATTTCGGGGAACATTTTATTCCTCCTTTTCATATTGCAGAAATTCCTCGATCCGTTTTATTTGGTAGTTGCTGGCTCTATCTGCCAGTAACTTATCCCAATCAACGCCAAGCCAAGTAAACGCCTTATATAGATCGTTTATTCGATCCTGTAAACCGCGTTCGTTTTTTGACAGATAAGTGGTCGGATCGTCAAGTAATTCGTCCAGCGATTCGGTCAGTGCTGCAACAAAGATTTTATTGAGCACGGAACCGTCCGGGCGTGAAGTGTTGGTAACAAAACGTGGCACGACTTCCTCCTTATTAAACTGGTGAGTTGGAGTGCCCGCCGGAGCGGGCACTGTTATTCTTCGATTTTAATGACGATATAGGTTGCCGCCTTGGCATTCGTGAATACCGCACCCTGCGCGCTGTCCAGTGCGGAAACGAGTTCCTCGTATTCTTCGGGCAACGTTTCGATTAATTTGCGGGCCTCAGTGACCGACATACTGATCGGGTAACCCTCTTCTTTGATTTCCCGAAGATCGGCGGTTGTGAGTTCGATTTCCTTCATGATTTTTCTCCCTTGTTCTTTTCAAACGCTGCTAGTGCGTCTTTTATTGACGGCGGATTATCGCATTCTTCCTCCAGACTGCGCGGATAAAAATCTTCATCCAATAATTGTTCCAATACCCACTCGCACCGATCAGGAAAAGTGGTGCGCGGTAATTCGGTTTCCAAAGCGGCCTGCCGCGCGGCACGCGGATATTCTTTCTCGATATTTTTTGGCAGTTCGTTGTAGAGTACGCGACTACCGCTTTCGCCGGTTGTTTTATCCAAAATGTCTTCCCGGCTGTTGTTTATAGAGACTTTCCAACTAACCGTTCTTTTTTCCGGCTGGTATTTCCATTTAAGCAGGTGCAGCAACAGTCTTTTTACTTGACTGGCAACCGCGTCCCGCTTCAAACTCATCATGTCCTCCAATTCTTCGGCAATATTTTCCAAATCCAAACTGTTGACTGCACCACGGCGCATGAAAGCAATTTGCTCCATTGCCCATCCGACTTCATCTTCCTGATACTTTGTCATTTGTTTCTCCATTAGTGTGTTGAGTTGGGTGCCCGCCGAAACAGGCACCTATTTTATTCAAGGTGTTTTGTCTTCTTCCACGCTTTTTGGATAAAAATCTTCTTCCAATAATTGCTCGCGTGTCCATTCGCATTCATTTGGAAATGTGGTGCGCGGCAGCCCGGTTTCCTTCATGGCCTTTTTTACGGCGCTCGGGTATTCATCTTTTATATAATCGGGTATTTCATTATAAACAACCGTGCTGCCGTGTCGGCCTTTGGTTTTTCGGAATATTTGTTCACGGCTACCATCAATGGAATCTTCCCAACTGCGAGTTCTTTTTTCCGGCTGGTATTTCCATTTCAGCATATGATGTATTAAACGGTTTATGTAGCTAGAAACTGCATCCTTTCGTGAGTCTGCCATTTCTTCCAATTCTTCGGCGATATGTTCAAGATCAAGACTGTTTACAGCACCGCGCCTTGCCAGTTCTGCTTGTTCCAAAGCCCATCCGACTTCATCTTCCTTGTAACTGGTCATTTGTTTCTCCATACACTAGGGCAGGGGCCAAGCATAACACGAAACAACCGGCTTGTCAAACACTTGAAAACAAACCAACAAAAAAGCCGCTCAACCCTTACGGCGAGCGGCTTTTTGGAAACGCTTTAGTTTATTGGCTGTATTCGTCAACTACAACGCCACCAATAACAAGCTGGGCCGTTTTGATTGAATTGTTAGTTTGGCACTGCTTGAAGTAATCCCTTGCTCTGGTAAGATCAGGGAATAATTCGTCAACAGTGTAGGTTTGCTCGTTTCGATCAAGATACGAATAAACTACACCGTAATCAGTGCCAGTCCACTTGAGCATTGTACTTCTCTTGAATTGTATTTGAAAACACGCTTTTTGGTCAGGTTCCTCGGCTATTCCGTTCTTATTATTACACACCGTTGCTTAACACTATATTAAGGTATGCCAGTTTTGGCAATGCTTCCCAAGTAATCGCGTATTTTCTTCGGTTTGGTCTGCAATTCGGTGGGTAACACGTCCCAAGTGCAGATAAACACGGTTTTCCTTATTTCGTCCACTTCCATCCAGATTCCGTCCGGGTGGTCTTTATAAAGCTGTGTTGGTGTCTTTTCCTCGATCAGTGCGGCATCTTTGATGCTAATCGTCAGGATTATATAGTCTCCATAGCTCAATAAAATATTGGCAAGCTTTGTCCCGCTGCATCCTCGCATAACCAAAAAACTTTGCGTCACTATTGTATCGGGTTCCCGCTCATCAACCATTATTCCCATGTCCTCGCCCCAAGAATTGTCTCTTCGTATAAAATTACTTTACCGGATTTCTGGTGAAATTGACCTGCCATCCTTTGTGTATTCCCCGTTTTTCATGTATTCGGATTGAATACTGACAACGTAATCGCGTTCGGGTTCGGAATTGTAGCCTTCCCAAAAATGAAGGCGAACGCAGGTATCGGAAATACCGTATTGATCCAATACGTTTTCCGCTTGTTTAGGGGTATAATGTAATACCCAACAATTGCCGCCCCAATCGAATATTTGGTCCCATTTATTGCGGCGCTGTTCTTCCGGCTGGCGAGTCTGCATTACTTCCTCCTTTTTAGTCTATTGTAGATATTAAATGCCGTACCGGCACCCAACGCTGCTAGAATTGGAATCTGCAAGGGTAGGGGATAATCGTTGCGGTTCCAAAGCCAGATAATAAAAATCGTGATAAGAATGCAGGCAAGTATTGGTGAAAACACTGCCTGAAACTTGCTCATTTTATTTCCTCTATTATCCAAGTATTCATGACCAGTGTTCTGACTTTTACTGACCGAAAAATAGTTTTTCCTTTGTGCAGCATTTCGATCTGGTCAATGTCGGTTTTGAATTGGCAATCAAAAAACACTGCTTTTGCGTCCAAAAGATCCATGTTTGGTGTTCGGATTACTTCGGTGCCGTGCGTGCATTGTATTTGATAGGATTTAGGCATTGCTTTATTCCACTATTGGAGTTGGGCACTTTTTACCGAATTAAAAGCCACCCCAATAAGGAGCGGCTTTTTGGAGTTGGTGCTATTCGTAGTTTTCGGCAAGGCGTGTAATTTCGCCCTTGGCTTCTTTAAGACTGCCCCAAATACCGGCGAACCTTGCGATTTCACCATTGGAAGCATAGCGTATTTCCGCCTCCCATTTATTGTTCTTTTTCCTGATATTGGTGAACATTTCGCGGCCAATGGCGTCCTTCCCAAGATTTGCTTTATAAAAACCGGGAAGCCAGCGGGTAAAAGTGATTTCCCTCATTTTGTCCCTGTTAGGCGAGTTGGCTTATTTCAGCAGAAGTTTTCGGAAGAACGCCAGTGTTTTGTCATCTTCCGGCGAGTTGGTCACACTGTAAAGCGCGTTGAGGAATTTGATGCGCAGTCCGCAAAAACCGTAGGCCGCAAGCGTTTTATTGTAAGCCATGATTTTCTCCAAGTTGGGGTGCCCGCCGTTTCCAGCGGGCGCACCGATTAATCCCATTTAATGTATTGGGCGATATCGAGCTTGACCAGCTTTTCGTGCAGTTCTTTTTTTAATTCTGATAACGGCTGTCCTCTATTGGTCTTGAGGGAATAATCAACATCGGCTTGATAAGTAACGAATGCCAGAGTAACCTCGTTCCAATCCGGTTTTTTAATCGGCGTGTCGGCCAACTCTTCTCCCGCATTCAGGCAAACGTCTTCGAGAGCGAGTTCAATCGATTTCTTTTTCATGCTGTTTCTCCGTTCATCGGGGTCATTCCCCGCTTCATTATAGCACGTATTTTGGATTAACGCAACTCCCAAAAAAGGCATAGGCCGAAACGACAAAAGCCGCCCAATAAGGGCGGCCTTTTCTGTGAGTTGGGCAATTCAGGAAACAGTACGCCATGCGTCACCGATTTTATAGGCTCGGAAAATCGGTGTACTGCCAACCGCCATGAAAACAAAATTCACGTCTTTTTGAAGTTGGCCGTCAATGCACGCGATTTTTGCGTCTTCCATGCTCAAGTCATTGATTTCGTTGACTGAAACATCGTCAGCCATCCATTTCACTTGGTACGCCATATTTATTGCCTTTTTAAAGTTGGGTTCTACTGCCACAAACCCGCTGGCAATGCCAGCGGGTTTTATTGGAGTTGGCGTTATGCACCCGTCCTGACGGTGCGCTTTTTACGGCCCGGTTTTGCCGGAGTTGCAGCCGCCTTTTTACGAGTTGGCTTAACCGGCTCATCCTCTTCTTCCTCTTCGTCGTCGGCAACCTCGACGACTTTTTTCACCTTCTTTCTGGTCAGCACCAGATTTAATGCCATCCCTTCCAGACCGAGAATTTCTTCCAAGTTGGCGAAGCCGTCACTGGTGGCAACGATCATGGAACGGCCCGTCTTGGAAACCGTACCTTCTTCGTTGGTATCGATTTCGATAACCAACTTTCCGTCCGTCTTTTTGGAGACGAAAATCTTGACGTTGGAGCCGATAATGTTAGCCATTTTGGTATGCCTTTCGTTTTGCGTGGTGTTTTCCTGATCCCATTATAGCACGGTTTTTTAATCGGTGCAACACTCTCTTTGGTCATAGGCCGGAAGGGGCCGATAATGCGCTGATTCGAGGAATTTAATGGGCACAAGCCGAAATTTAATGCGAGTTGGCGGAATCTAAAAAGGCTCCCCGAAGGGAGCCGATTTATTACGAGTTGGGTTCAATATCGCGGACAACACTGACAATTTCTTTTGCCAGCTTGTCCAACTCGTTTTCGGCATAGCGGGTAACGTCGCCTTCCCAAAACTCCGTTGCCACGTATTTTTCGCCGTTCCACTTGCGACCGATCAAATCGATCTTGGTGTTTAAGTTGGGCATAATAAACGCCAGCGAAGCTTTACGGACTCGGATACCGTTATGATACTGGACAAACTCGATCCAGTCCTCTGCCTTAGCCGATTTAAACTCGGCCACGTATTTTGATTTTACGTTTTCCAGTTCGGTCGAAAGGAGTTGGGCCAGTGTTTCCCAATGTTCCCACTTGGTACGCATTTTCACGTCTCCGTTTTTAAAGAGTTGGGCAGGGAATTCCCTGCCCACTGGTGTTTATTGGATCGTCGCCGTTTCAGCCTGATTAACCGCCACCTTCATTTCCTCGATATATTTTTCGAGTTGGGTCAGCACCTTTTGTTTGCTGCCCTTGAAACCGAGTGACTGGCGCACGATTGAAAATGCCGACACACCGCGCGACATTTTAATGCCTTTTATCTCCAACTTTAATGCCGCTTTCAGCGCCATCAACCGGACAACTTCGATGTGATTTCCGGTTACCACCGTGCCGCCGCCTTCAAAAGTCTTGATCGCCATTTTTTGCCTCCATTATTTCCGAGTTGGGCTTACCAGCGCTCAAGCTGAAACGTCAAGCCCTTGGGAAGTTTCGGATTAGTCTGATAAGACTGGCGCAGGTGACGATTTGCCCACACCGTTGCATCACAAGGAAAAGCAATATAGTTGGGCGCGTCTTCGCGGCAAAAATCCTGTCCGTTAATCTGGAAAATCGCGTGCCATATTCCAAAACCGGCATCGATAATGCGAGTTGGTTCCTGATCGACGTGCTGTGCGATTTGAACGTCCATTTTTTAATGCCTTTATGCTCGGTTCGTTTGTCGGGCCGAACCTTCCCCGTACCCTATTATAGCACGTATTTTGGATTAACACAACTCACCAAATAGGCATAGGCCGGAATCACAAAAAGTCCAGATTTAATGGGCCGATTTAATAGGAGTTGGGCCGAATCAAAAAAGCCGCCCCGGTTAAGGAGCGGCTTTTTTAAGAGTTGGGTTCACGCCGCGTTCTTCAGGGCGTCAACTTCCTTGAGTCGGACCCGTCCAGAGTTCAGGGTGACTCGGTTAATATTTGCCTCGGGAATAAGGCGCGGGCGACCTTTTCCGCCGACCGGCTTAACCTTGTAGCGCCGAGTATCGAGATCGACACCGATAATCGGACCCTTCAAGCCATCGGCGCACCAGAGAGTCTGACCAATAATCGACTCATCCATCGGCTTTACGCGCTTCTTTTTAGGAGTTGGGGCCGGTTCGACTTCAGCCACCTTTTTCTTTTTCACCGGAATTTCCGCAACCGCCGGAGCCTTCTTTTTCGGAGTTGGGGCCGGTTCGGTTTTGGCGACGATCTTCTTTTTCACAATAACCTCCGGTTCCGCCTTTTTGGCAACCGGCTTTTTATTGGCGACCGGCACCACCTTCTTTTTGGTGGAGTTGGCGGTTGCGGAAACGGCGGGGGTGGACTTCTTCTTGAGAACGAGGGCCATGGTGTCTCTCACTTTCGGGTTACCCCTACCGGGTATCGGTAGTGGGTCGGGTTGCTCCTGACTCCATTATATCACGTTTTTTGCCGCCTTACAATAGGCAAAAACGGATAATCCGTGTAATTTTATTGCGTTTTTTGGGTATCGAAAGGATATTGGCCGGTTTTTTGTTAACTTTTGTTAACGCCGCCTATGCCTTTCGGATAGGGCAGGGAGGGTGGCCAGAATTTTTGTGGAGTTGGCGTTGCTGGAAAAAAATAAGGGGCCGAAAAAAGTGCGCCCATTAATACCAACTCGCAAACTCCGGTAAACAAGGATCACCATTAAAAAGGGGAATAAAATGTATTCGATTGAGAGCGATAAAATCACAATACACCGGCAAACAATCACCCTCGAAAAAGACGGGCTGAAGGAGTTGGTTGTCGCTGCCCAAAATTTCGACCATGATTTGCTGGCCGAATCGCTGGATCGCTTCGAATCAGGCGATATTATCGCAGGATCACTGGAAAATATCGACCCGGACGCAATAGAATTCGAAACTGTCGATATTGAAGGCCAAGATTTTTTGGCTTATGTTAACTTTCCTTCGGTGTTGAAAATCGATCCGGTAAAAAACGGCGACGAAGATGCCAACTCGCCGGACCTTCTGATTCCAGCCGATATTATCGCCCAACTAATGCTCAACAGGCTGCAACGCGATGGCGTACTAGCATCGGACGTAGTGGCACAAGCAACCTTGGTTGCAAAAAGTTGGCTATCGGACGATGACGAAGACCCGATTGAGGAAGGCGACCTTTCGTTGGAAGTTGGCGTCGGCGAAGAAAATATTTTTTTGATCCTTGAACAAGAAACCGAAACCCGGTAAACAGTTTCTTATAGGATCGGATTAAAAAATCGACCTTGACGCCAACTCCATCAAAAAGTCGGTTATCACCAACTCGCAAAAAGAAGGCGATTTGGTGAAGATAGCACGAATGGGGTATATCATGCCTCTTTGGAGGCTTACTAAAGCCCTAGCAAAAAAAGTGCTTGACAGCCGAAAAATGGTGTGCTAGAATGGGGTCAGGGAGACGGTAACCACCCCTCCTAAGCCCAAGCCAAAAAATGAGGATTTAAATGGCTCTCTCGAAAAAGACTCGCAAGGCCCTTGACGACGCTTTCGAAGCAATGTCGGAAGAACAGGCCCACGCATTTTTGATTTTCCTCGCTCCGTTTTTCGAGGAAGACGACTCCGATGTAATGGAGTCGGATGACGAGGACGAAGAGGACGAGGACGAAGAGGACGAGGACGAAGAAGTTGGCGAAGCCGACGACGAAGAAGACGAAGAAGATGAGGACGAAGAAGCCGACGAAGAAGACGAAGACGAAGAAGTAGAAGAAGACGAAGAAGAAGACGAAGAAGAAGACGAGGACGAGGAAGAGGAAGAGGCTGACGAGGACGAGGACGAGGACGAGGAAGAGGAAGAGGAAGAAGAGCCGGTTAAGCCAACTCGCAAAAAGGCTCCGGTAGCCGCCGCGCCGGTTAAAAAGGCTCCGGCTGCGAAGGCCGCTCCCGCTGCCGCTCCTGTTGCTTCCAAGGGCGTCGATCTGACGCTGGACACCGAAGAACTGGAAAAGTTGGCCGTCAAGTATCGGCTGACTTATTCTCCGGCGAAAAAGGAGACGCTGAAGCGCAAGCATCTTCTGACGGCGTTCACCGCTTTTAATGCCGCTCATAAGAAGCTCGGTCGCAAGCCGTTCGACCAACTCCTTAAGATCGCCGCGAAGGCTGGCGTGTCCTATAAGCAGGACAAGGGCCGTCCCGACCCGGAAAAGAACAAGAACCAGTTGATCGCCATGCTGGTCAACGAGGGCGCGGTTTAATACCCGCCCAACTCGAATAAAACAGGGGCAGGCGTGCCTGCCCCTCTCCACCGCCCCAACTTCTAAATCATGAGAGATTAAAATGGCCGAAGTAAAGACGAAGAAGCCCGCTTCCGCTGCTCCCAAGGCATCGTCCAACTCGCTGGAACATGAGGTTATCGCCAATCTCCCGCAGGCGGTCAAGACGCTGAAGGGCGTTATTCAGTCGATGGACACTCATACTGTGGTGTTCACTTTCCAGCGCCCGCACACTTCCAAGTATATGAGCCGCAATATTCCTCTGGAGCGTGTTGTGACGCTGACGGGTGAAGTTGGCAAGCCCGGCGAAATTCAGTTCCTCGATAATCTGCCGGTTGCCAAGCGCAAGGGCAACCTCGATTATCACAACGGTTTTATTCGCGTGACCGGCGAAGACAAGGCGGGCAACCGTCAGGTCACGATGTTTAATCCGAAGTATACCGAAGCCAGTGCGATGGACGTTCCGGCACCGGCCAACTTGCCGCTGAAGAAGAACGCGACGGCGGCGAAGCCTGCTGTTTCGACCGTTAAGAAGGTTGCCAAGTAATACTCGGACGGGGAGTGGTTCGCCACTCCCCCTTTCCAGCCAACTCCATTATGCCCCTTTTTTATTTAAGAGGCATTATCGAGTTGGGTGCGGAACAATATCTCTGGTGACCTATTCTTGGTATTCGGATGGGGTTTCGGTCATGTTGTTTCTCGTCTTTCGGCTTTGTGGCAGCGTTCCAGCAATATTCGCGCCTCACGAAAGCCCCAATAAATCGATGGGCCGTAATAAAACGGCGGGCCGGTTTTAATTGCCGCGAATTTTGAAACCTAACCGGGGACAATAATTCGCCCACCCAACTCCTTTTATTCAAATGCGGGCGCGTAGCTTAGTTGGTTAAAGCCTGCCGCTCATAACGGTATCATCGTAGGTTCGAATCCTACCGCGCCCACCATTTGAATATTTATGATCCGATAGCTCAGTTGGTAGTAGCACGGAACTTTTAATTCCGGGGTCGTGAGTTCGAGCCTCACTCGGATCACCAACTTTCTCTTTTATACGGTATTCTGGCAATGGATTGCCTAGCGCTGGAATATTCGTGTGGAATGGGCATTTAAATAAATTCCGGCAACTAGGTTTCTCGCTTAATGCCCTGTTGATGGCGAACTACTTGGTTACGTGTGAAGAGAAATACCGGATCGGACCTAAGCTTTACACGCAAAAACCGCTTGTCCTTTGGGCAGGCGGTTTTTTGTTGCCCAACTTTGTTGAAAAGATGGCTTTCGATTAAAACTTGACAATTGCCGTTTTCTGTGCTAGAATAAGGCAGCAACCCAAACCGAGAGACAATCCATGGCGATTTTTGGCACAACAGACGAAAGCAAGTTTTCGGTCTACTTGCTTTTTCGGATCGAAGAAATAGCGGATCGTATGATTGAAAGAATAATAGACGAAGAACGTAGCAAAAAATTCGAAACAGAGGAATTTCTCAACCGGATAAGTGAAATAGAAAACGATGAAGTGTTTAAAGCCCGAGCCGACTATCTGATTGCAGAAAACAAAGTAGGCCCAATACAAGCAGAACAAATACACAAAATGATGGCCGAAGAACAAACCTCGAATAAAAATACGAGGCCAACTTTAGGAGTTGTTAGAAAAGATGGAACCATTGAGCCAATTTCGATAGATGAAGTATCGCCGGAATACAAAACAGTGATACTTTTAATTCGGCGAATTTTTAGAGAAGGATACGGTCGTGAGGCAGCAACCCAACTTATAAGCAACCGGGCAAAAATAGGCTATCAAGATTTATTTCCCGAACCAAAACCAAAACCCAAAAAAATGCCTTTTGAAAATCTGTTTTCCGAAGTGCCGGATAAGACAAAGAAGCCTGTAAAGGGAACAAAGCCACCACAAGTAACCGAAATGAGAAGTTTGTCAGAAACGGAACTAGAAACACTCGCAAATAAAGCCCGGAAATTTGTA
>Ga0115848_100815_pt1 | contig 12785 bp, 10 predicted proteins | sample InSIn3gowninarea_FD_83862 | JGI IMG/M metagenome (GOLD analysis project Ga0115848, IMG submission 83862) | reverse complement strand
AGCAGGAGGTGGTCTATATAAAGATAGCTTGACATGGGACATAGGTGGGAGACAAAGTGCGGGTCACAGTGACTGTGCGGGTGTTCGACCACAATATGGCTCTAGGGGGAGGATTGACTCGTTGATGCTTCTGCGGCTTGAATATGAGAGTGGGAATTGGATTGCACCTCGTGGCCCATGGTGACGACGGTGGCGAGGAGCTAATTTTCACGAATGTCACAATCATCAGAAGGGTAATCGAGGAGTCCCACGACATTGCACTACACCCCTTTCCATTTCCATATCCAACTTCAACTTCAACTTCATCACCATCACCATCATCAGAACCATCACCATCACACCTTCGTCATCGCGGCATCGCCATCATACTCAAACGCGTCGTAACGAAGAACTCTAGCGTTTCAAGACTTACCATTATACCGAGCGATCGAACGTTCTCCCTAACGCCCCTGCTAGATGCCGTACTTTGGATACCTGCCGTTGAGGTATCAATATACAAAAACTAACTCGGTGTAGAATATCCTACAAGTGAGTAAATATGACCTCGTGACTAGTTTTATACACGTGTGACGAACCTCATGAAGAGCCGACCTCAGGAGCCGAACATAGCACAACCACGTGAATTACCTTGTGGTAGCGAGTCCTCGTGGTGGTCTATATAAGACATGCAGTCTGCTGAACACAAGAAGACAAATTGTGGCTCCCAGCTACTGGGCGCGTACAAAATGGAGTGGTGGCTGTGTCTGGTGGCTGTCCAGGAGACGATAGAGGCGCTGAGGGTTGTGCAGGGTCAACAATAAAGTAAGGAATGTATTGCACCTCTGGGCCGGTGCTAATGATGATGCTGATGCTGCGGCGTAGCATTTCTCGGGTGGTTTGGTGGTCATCATCATCAGAATCGTCATCCTTCGTCACCATCATCTCGCAAACGTATCAAGAAGAAGAGCCTCGGCATCTCGAGAATCGAGAATCGTCACTGTATAGAGCGATCGAACGTACTCTCTGCGCCCCCTGTGGCATTTTTTGCGCAGTGGTCCTGCCGTTGAGACATCTGGTAGACATATCTCCGTTCAGGCGCCCCGCACGTGAGTGAATGTGGGCTCGTGACTTCTTTTTATACACACATGTCGGATGGAGAGCAGTGAGCTTCGCCGAGGCGGTGAAATGGTGTTGATGACGTGAGGAGGTGGGAGTGCTTGTGGTGATGTCTTCATGCGTGTATATAATCGTGGATGGCAGGACTGTTGGTTGAGGTGACGGAAATTCCAATCGCAGGTCTGCAAAAGAATCAGTGGTCAAGGTACAGGGGAACACACCATTCAAACCCGAAAGATTGTGCATGACCTTGTGGAAACACCTCTTGTCTCCGAAGCGTGTGAACATGACGACGAACATCGTTGTGGTGATGTGCTTGCTGAGGATGCTTTCTTCATGCGAGAGATGATGCTGATTATCATTTGGATCCAGAAAAAGGTCGATATTGATCTATGACGAATGAGTCTGCGCGAAACTATCCGGATCTGTGCGTGCCTGACGAAGTTTTGCCATGCAGTGTTGCGATAAAACCCCCTGTGTCCAGCACCGCTCGGTAGCTCGAATACCGTTATGTCTCCATATATCTTGAGACGCCGGCGGCTCTAGGAAGGACGCTACACGTTCGAGAGCTCGTGATGTCATCAGGTGTTGCTGGATGCTCGGAGTACTAAAAACTATAAAATAAGAGCCGCCGAGACTTGAACCATTTTTAATCGTGAGCTCAGCTCAAGCGTCTGGCGGCAAGCATGTTGGTGGCAGGTCGCGCAATGCAGCAGCAGGCGAAAGTAGGATAATTGATGGATTCTGAAAATTTGCGTTTTGATTTCTGTGAAGCCAGCCTTCGATCGTGGTGACATTCTCCATGATGGCGAAGATGACGATCATCAGTGTGCGGCAAGCATCATGATGATTTGCTATGTCTGCGATGGATCTTTCGGATCCATCGCCTTCAATTTCGCTACCATGTCTGCAATCTTGCCCCTGGATCTTTCGGATTCATCGTCTTCAATTTCGCTACCCTGTCTGCAATCTTGCCCCTGGCAACGCTGACCGGTGTCCCGACCTTGGCTAAGCCGTCGTAGAAATCTGTAGCACCTTCTATGACTCGACCGGCGTTGGCATTGCCAGTAATTGGCTCGTTTACACTTTGAGATCGCCAAAGTGTATAATTTCGTGAACCCCTGTCGAGAGCACCGCATTTCTATGGCTGCCAGTCCTGGTTGGTAGCTTTCTCCTCGAGCACAATAGAGCGATGGGGACAACCCCGAAGATTTTATAGCGAGAAGAAATTAGGACTGGTCATCCCTGTTTTTCCTGCTGAAGCTTGCGTGTGGTTGGAGTAAGATGTGATTACCGAGGATTACATCATTATTCTGCCTGCAGATAATATAAGAGGCACTTCAATCGTTTCAGTTGCGTCGCGATATGTTCCAGGAAAGAGAAGAGAATATGTCCAGACAGAATTCCGAGACGCGTTCGAAGGGGCCTGACAGTGTCAATACTCAAGACTTTCAGAGATACGTTCTTAAATGTCAAGGTTGATATCATTACAATTTCTCGGTGATGGTGAGCATGGCTGCTTCAGTATTCAGCTGCCGACGGTAGTCCCTGGTGATGCTGCGTATCATCATCGTAGGTACGGATCAGCGTCATCGGTCAAGATGTGTTAAAAATCGTCTTAGCTTCAAACTCCATATCAGATCCAGAAAGACCGCGGCCATGAACAATGCGGCTGAGCATCACGCCGGTCATGTTGGAATACCATGCTGGTGGCCAGCATCACTCTGACGGAAAGGTGCGAATGCCACGAGCAGGCACCACGAGCTTGTGCAGGGGTGGCCGGTTGTGTTGCGTATGTACCCCTTCGACTGTCGAACGTAATCGGAATGTGCGAATGAGTCGGAACGATGAGGTTTTGCAGAGCGAGAAGCCGTCGTGATAACCCATAAATACTGGCTTAGAAACGCTTCGATATGTCCTCTGGTAGACTGGCAGCGCTGACACGTGCGTCGCATGCGGGAGATTGATTTCGTGGCCAGCTGTATTTTTATGTATAACATAAATGTTGCTGTTGCAATCCTGCCACAGAGGATTCAGTTTCCCAGCAAGTCCCCGCCGCTCATACACAGAATGGGCCAGGGGATTCAGACTTGAGTCTAGGGTGACCTCTAACTCGGCCGTAATACTCGTTCTGAGCGTCTTACCACGACGGTGATGATGACTGTCTTCACTGGCGTTACACGATCGTCGCCAACACTTGGCAAGAAGATGGCAAGTACTCAATCAATGCCATGATGTCTCTCATTCTCAGTATCACATTCACCATCACCATTTCAGCTGCTCATAGTCTCCCACTACATTCACCTTTCTTTTGAGAAGCTCCGCACGTAGCATCCCCTGCGCGAAGTTGTCTTCCCGTCTCACCCTTCTTTTGCCGTTACGCAAGACCCCAAATGGTCCTTCTTTGTTTTATCGATGTCCACAGTGATTGCATCAACTGGGAGGACGCAGCTTTTTATAGCCATGGCGAAGTCATCATCTGGGACATAGAGTCCTGCATAGCACATGTGACTCTTTCGCTGTTCTCAAGCCGCGGTCACGAGATTCTCTTATTTATTCCAAGGTCCGTGCAAGGTTAGTCTTCTTCCTTGATCTCTAAGGACTCGTTCAAAGCAACGAGGAACGGGTGGTATTGCTGGTATTGCTGGAGGGGACAACCCAACACAGGCTTAGAGTATATACTTTCCTTACCGCACCAAGACGTCAATCCACTTGAGGTTGGTAATCGTAAATTTTCGGGCTTCTATGATGTGGATCAGCATCGTGGCACTATACTTTGCATGCTTTCGATGTTCGGCTGTAAACAAGGTATCGTGTCTTCAGTCAAACCTGATCACCGAACCAACGCACTTCCATAGAAGTTGCGCGGTTCGATCAGCCCCTTACAATCGCGTTCAATTCGGTGTTGGCGTCAACAGTGCCCGGAAATGTGGTCTTACAAGCATGTCGAACATACGAGCATTGTACCGTGGAGAGTATATATATTCAAATGTGTGACCATCGATAACATGAAAGTTATTTTTAGCCTCTAGTGAGCAAGGCTTTCCGTGCAAATGCTCCAAAGGCATGTACTCGGCCTTCGACAGTCCGTCTCGAAACCCCATTCCGGGCTCAAATTCCATCTGCGGATTAAGCTGCTTCGTGATTTTCACTTTCCTTACGCAAGGCCGACGCTCAGAAGGACAGGTCCGAGGGAGAATCAGCATGAACTCTTTACGGACCCAATTACCCTTTAACCAAAGAAGATATTTCATGAACTCAAGCGTCCAGTTCCAACGTACGACAACGGTATCAGCCGTGTCAGAAAGACGACGACTCATCACCCACAGATCCAAAACGTCCATCCCGCCCCATCGACTGGTCCGCAGCCAACCTCCACCCCTTCTCGCCGACATGCAACCGCACGAGCAAGCCTTCGCTAGCATCTTCCATATGGTCAATACGACTCAACAACCCGAGACCAGCTATCGCGCTCTCATCCAGACCGTGATACAACGTCGCCAGCGTGTTCGACTTCCACACCTCCACGCTCGTGCGTCTCGTGTTGATTATGACGATGATGAGAAACACTAGAGCGAGCAGTAGGAGTGTCAGGGGCATGATCATCCAGAACCATTCGATCTGCACGACTGTAATGTCCGATACAGCGGTACCGGCTATGTTGACGAAACCCGGCCGCGAGCGAAAGGCCAGCGTAAGACTGTCGGCAACTCTACCCATGAGCTCTTCCATGGCTTCCATGGACGCGTTGTTCATTGTGTTGTAGAGTTGTTTAGTGACATCACTTGTGTAGGTTATTATAGGCTCAAGACTTATCAAACCCACGAAGTCCAATGTCACGTTGCCGTTGGAAAGTGATGCAAAGGTGTTCATCAGAGCAATATGCGCAACGTGATCAACGAGAAAGATATCGCCTTGGTCTGGTGGTTTCAGAGTAAACTGTGGCTCGCCAACGTCTTCGACGACCTCCCATGACCTGGCTGGAACACTATTGTTGGTCCAAGTTGAGGTTATGGTCTCGTATAACGTTCCATTGAGGTAAACCGCCGTATGTTGCTTCACACAATATTGAAAGAGGCATTCTATCGCCCTAGAGTCATTAGAGATGCTGAAAAGACCACCTATAGCTGATCCACGGTCTTTGTAAGCCACGGAAGAGAACACGGAATCCTGTTGTCCTGAAATAAACCCTGTCGACGAATCTGCATTTCCCCCGCGGTTTGTGAATTGCATGACAGTTTGAATGTAGTTATCCACAAATGGTGGGTTACCGGGATATTCCTCTAAGCTTAGATTGTTGGGCAACCGAAACGTTGGCAAGAGCACCTCTGAGAACCCGGTAAGATTCACGTGGGCATTGGTGACCACAAGGGAGTCGGAAATGTCTTGGCAGCTACTGCAGACGGCGAGCGTTCGATACGAGGGCCACATACATTTTGGGCTTGAACATGATGCTGTGACGTTGAAGGCTGTAGCTGGAAGAGAGAATAATCCATTGTAGATGGCCCCAGTCAGCGTCACATCCGTGTAATATTGAGGGGCGCCAAACTCGCTATAAGCCTGAAAGTCAAGGTCTGTAGAGTTGAGCGTGATTGCGGTTGGTAGTTGTGCAAATCCGTCGTGGGTTTCTTTGGCCGTGTACGAGATGATCTGCTGGATAAAAGGGTGCACCGCGATGGTCAATATCATCAGGATAGCCCCGATGACCGCAAGGAGCCTTTGTGAATGTCAGCTGCGCAGTAAGGCAGTGACGGAGGTAGTGGAATGAATCAAGTTCGGTGCTTCAGAACACGAATCTGGACTCACCCGCCACGGCCTTTCCGCAACAGTATTAGGCTTCCCCATATGCCTCTGCTGGCTTGATCGATCAATTCAAAATCGGTAAGGGGTCTGTGGCGGCGAAACCAAGTCCACTTGAGCTGACCCAAACCCGCCGTAAGTGGGGAGATGAGTGTGATTGTGCCTTTGTCCGACCATAATGATCAGTCCAATGTTTAGTACATCGATGCGGAAAGCATCGGCAACGGAAGATGGATCTCCTGCAATCAACGTACCAAGGGTTGACAATATCGATATCATCGCATTGAGCGTGATGCCAAATCGCCACTGGGGAATCGGTTGACCATCGTGGATGGCAAGAATAATTACGATGGCGAGAAAAGCCAAGAGACTCATCAGCCAGCTCAAGATTTCCCACCTCCAAGGCAGTCTATGCCCTAGTGAGCGCTTTGACGTTTCGATGCGACTCAAAGCAGGTGTCAAATAGTTGCGCTTGCGATTGGGCCTGGCTTTGGAGTAGTCTTTCGGTTCAAGCAGTTGAACGAAGCTCGCAGCGTCCTTGGACGAGACGCCTGTCTGAGTGTCCGGCGGTGTGCCAAGGTCTCGCAAGGGAAGATTGGAGTCAGCGCCAAAATCCAATTCTCGATCTGTATCATTACCGATGCCACGGTAAACCTGATAAGGTTCGAAGAAGCTGTCGTGAGCCGCGCTAACGGGTAAGATGGCACCCTGAGACATTGTGCTCGAAAGATTTCACGAGCCAGAAACTGCGGCGAGGTGGGTGATATGGCAAAGCGAGGCAAGGCTGAGGTGTGCTAGAGTTTCCCGCTTGACTATCAGGCGCCCCAAGCCTTCATGCAGCCCGACAGCTGCCAGCACACCACAGCGTATCGGAACCCGCCACGTCATGCCGTCTGGCCCCCATCTTTGCCTAGTATGCAGTAAGAATAGCGGAGGTGGTTCGCAACTTGCTTCCTTCTCTACGCCTTTGTTTCAAGTGCTGTGGCGACCACGACAAAGGTGCCTTGCGCACACGTGCTTGGTCCCGCTTCGAGTACGTCGACACGGCACGAGTCCAGAGGTACCAGTCATTCACAAGTTACCGCAACGATGGCATCACTGCGATTGAAGATACTTCAAAGATACTTCGTCTGGTGATGGTTAACGATACATGTTCTCATCGACGTTCGTGGAAGCAAGTGTCGGGAAGTGAGCTACGTCATTGGTAGTCTTGCACTGCCCCAAAACTCCAGCCCCGCAGTTCCAACTCCATCCCAGTCACTTCTCCAACAAAGTCACCATCCAAGCACGGCGACATGCCCGATTCCGACCTCGGCTTCAACGCTATCCGTAAGGACGATGGGTTTACTAACATCATGATTCGCTCCAACGACGACGACGTTGTAGCATGGAAGTGCCCACAGCGTCTCTTCATCAGCAGCATACAAGATAATTTGGCGACCGGATACTATGATTGTGACGTACCGGCCGACGGAGGGCAGCCGCGGTGTGTTCTTGAGTACTGGCACAAGTATAAATTAGGATTCGTGAGCATACCATCGATTGCATTGCCCATAGCCGTTGTCGCCGTGTATGTGCTTTGGTGCTTCTACCTGCGGAAGCAAGTATTGGCACGGTATCTGCCAGAGACTGTCGACACGCCAAGCGAGGAAACGATACTAAGCGGCGAGAAGAATAATTCAGTTGAATGCCAAGGCACTTCTTCCGCCACCATCTTCAAGGAGGAAAAGGCGCTTGCCAGTGAAGCGTTGGTACGCGACCAGGAGATGCAGAAAACGCCCCAGCCACGCCCGCCACGCCGCGCTATCAAATACCTGAAGTTTGGCTCCATGGTGTGGTGCTTCAGCTATGCTGGCACGCACATCTTACAGGGCAGACTTGAGCAGCACCCACCCATGCGGACGATCGCGAGCATATACGGGCAGTACGTCGCGGTACTGCTCCTCGAAGGGCTGATTCTCCGGCCGCAATGGTCTGACTCACACATGCTACTCACAGGCGCATGGATGCTGCTCTTCACGCGCGACGCGCTCCAGCTATCCGCGACACCAAACTCCCCACTGAACCTAAGCCTGACCGCGGGGCTGCTCGGGGTGGTGATGTTCCTAGTACCCCTGAAAACGAACACGGCCAACGTCACGCCCATTAGCCTCATGAGCGGCGCCTCGCTCCTCAACCGCGCCTGCAACCCCTTTTTCACGCCCGCATACCTCGCTACAGCCCGTGAAAGCGGGCTCACCTGGTTTGCGCTCAACTACATCGTCCCTGGCTTATCGACCTTCGGCATCTGGGCCGCGATCGACTACGCCAAAAAGCACCGCGACATGGCCTTCGCGCCACTCGCTTACTCCCTCCTGCGAGACCTCGTGGTCAGCGGCATCCCAATGATGGTGTTCTGCAGCCTCAGCTGCCTCGCCTTTTTCGCCTTCATGATTCCGTTCGCGGCTCTCGCCAGCTTCCTCACATCCTGCATCGGCTTCAGCCGGCTGATCCCTGGTTTCTGGACTACAAGCACGCCGAGCCCCTACAAGGACTGGACTGGCTACGTGGGGGCCGTGATCTGGATCTGGTGCGCCATCATTCCCCTCGTGCCATACATGGACGCCTTGCACCCGCACCGATACCGTCGCACGTGCCTCGCAGCGGTGGAGGCCGTGCCGAGGACGCTGGCCATACTGCTAGTGCTGGGAGCGCCGGTCCTAGTTTGGCGTGTGTTTTGGCATGGGGAAGTGGACATCATATACCCGCGGCAATCCTGGTTCCAGCAGATCCATCCGCCTCGGAGGGTGTAATGTCGGTCTCTATCTCATCTTTTGGGGCGCAGCGAGAAGCGGTCCTCGGCTCCAAACCCAGCGGGCTAGGAAGCGTCTAATGGCAACTCGAACTCGCCCGCTGGACTGGTGGCCCCCTCGGCAATGGCTAAGAGTGATGTGTCGTCCCCGTCCACCACTAGATTCTACGAGTCGGATACGACCTTCAATCGCTGGACTCCCGACGTCAAGGACCCCGGTAGGAAGGCGTGCCTCGACCGTTGATGCAGAACGGTTGACACAAGCCATATGCACCGAAAAGCATCCTTCGAGCCAAGCGCGAATCCGATCGAGCAACGCCTCGTGACTAGGATTCGCAGACAACAGCCGATCTAGTAGAATCCATTGGCGAAAGAGGTTCTTCGTTATGAAAGAGCGACGAGAAGAATGCGACCCGGAGGAAGTCGTCACTTACGAAAGGCTTTTGATCCAGACCAATGTGTGGGAGAAGACAAACCAGCATTCCCAAGCGCAATCCGCGGCGCGCCATTGCTCGTTTCCCGCTCCCTCGTCACGAAAAACTTGCTCAACCCGCAACATACTCCGCGCTCTTCCCTTCATGCCAACATATCGCAGAACAACGATGCCTCCGTACACCAGTGCAGTCGCTCGGTTCGCGGACTACACTAAAAAGCAACGCGCCACAAGTACCAACAAAACCTCCACACCCTCCCCCCCGCACCCCCAGCCACCATCTCCCTCCCCGCGCGAAAAGCGAGCAGAAAAGGCGCAAAAATATCAAAAAACATACAGCAGCCGAGGTTCGCTGGTGGTCACCCACCCAACTACTAAGCGACCGGTTTGCGGCTTGAGTACGGCACAGCGGACGGGATGCCCTATTTTCCACAACCTATGGCCGTATGTGATGGGCCGTGCGCGTTTTTTGGTATATGAACGGGGGATTTGGTATGATGTGTTGGAAAGTGGAGTTTGTGTGGACGGAGCGGTGGATGGGAGGGCGATGCCGGAGGTGTTTTGGGTGAGCGGAATGCTAATGAGCAGTTGGCTCTGTCTGATGTGCACGACGGAGTATGCCTCGGGTTTTATTCAACAACAACCTTCACAATTGACAACTCTGTGCCGAGGAGCGGAAGGGCGCGGGAGCTCGTGGAATCGGAGGTGCGAAATTGATTGCTGGGTAGGCATGAGCTACAACGAGACCGGATCCACGATCTTCCGTGGACGTTAGCGGTTTAATAGCAAGAGATCTCGGTCTTGTCGAGCTAGTGTGAGCCCAACCCATAGCAGGTCCATTAACTAGTTACCGGAGCAAGAAACGTTGTTGGAGACGCTTACCAGTCAAAGTCTCCACGTAGTATGACCTGCTGTGCCATGCACTGGACTTTGACAGACCAGCTTTCTCGCGCAAAGCCTCCCCTTCGATATCTAAGACAACTTGTCGAGTATTGGATTAAGCTTCGTCGGGTGGGGGGGGGGGGGGGGGGGGTGGGGGGGGGGGGGGGGGGGGGGGGGGCGGGGGGGGGGGGGGGGGGGGGGGGGGGGGGGGGGATAATAGACATCAACTCGAAGCTCGAGGAGCTCTTCCCATCAACCCCCGCCACCCACCCAGATAGCCCCTAGGTATGGTGTGGCGACGCAAGAAGCCACGGTCCGCGAGCGCAGCATGGACATGACGTGCCACAACAACAAACCATCCCATCACACGTCCTAGAGCCCAGGGCCCAACCGAATCGCCCAACTCTACATCGTCGCCCTCCCCTTCCTCCCCCTCCCCACCTTCCTCCTCCTCTTCATCCCTCCACCGCCAACCTCATCCTCCTCACTCTCCATAGCCGCCGCCACAGCAGCCGCAACACCAAGGCTAGCCCGCCTCGACGGCCTACTCGACACGCGAGGCCTGAGCTGCACCTCCTCCCTCTGCCGTACCCCGTTCGCAACCGCTCGGTCGTAGGGTGAATGTAGCCATCGCTCCGACGAACTCGGAGCCTTCGCCTGCTCAACGGTTGGCGGCAGTGGTGGCGGACTGGACATGGTGACGCGAACGCCTTTCTTGGAATATCTCCCGCTTTTTATGTAGGCTCTCTTGACCGGCAGGGACGGCGGGGCTAGCTTCTTGATGGCCACGACAGCCGTGGGCTTGTTTGTGCGGCGGATGTACGGCTGGGGTCTTGCAGATTTCGCGTTGCTGCTTGGTGTTGCTTCGTCCTCGCTGACTTCAACATCGTAGACGTCTTTTGCAAGCGTGACTGAAGCGCTATATTCCGAGCGGCCGCGATCGGTACCAGACAGAGGGGTAGTAGTCGCCAATGAGAAGTTAGACGGGTCTAGGGTCGTTTTCCTTCCGGAAAGGCTCGAGAGCGAGACAACTCTGCGCCGATTTCCAGCTTGAGAAACTCCCGGGTCTCTTTTGCTCCGAGGGCCCTCGGCCGTCGACGCACGTCCCGACATGGTGACGCCCTTGGGACCCTGAGCCATATTCCCCTTCCGTTTGGAGTACTTCCCACTCTTCACGTAATTTCGTTTCGCACGTGGCGTGCCGTCGTCGCTAACGGCAATAGGTCTTGCGCTCTCGACAACCTTCGCGACAGTCCTCCGTCCCGTCTTTTCCTTTGCGACTTCCAAGACATTGTCTAGCGGCACGCCTACTCTCGTCCTCTTCGTGGGAGGTGATTCGCTCGCTCCATCCCCTTGAGCCAAGATCCGTTTCCGCGGCTTCTTGGGCGGCGTCTCCTCGGCCGCGGGCGACCCCCTCTCGCTGTCCCCAGCAGTGCTCGACCCGAGCTTCTCGGCCAACAGCCCATGCAAGGCCTTTCTGCCTTTCTTCGTCACCTTCTCCTCGTCGGCCCATATGAACCGGTGGACCATGCGGTGATCCATGATGCGCTCTTCCGTGTCGTGCTTGCCCGTCTTGTCCGTCTTGGGCCACTGATACCCGTATATTTTCGAGTGCCGTTCGCAGCGCGGACACGACCAGCGTGTCTGGTATGCCTCCGTCTGGACAAAGTCGGAGTCGCACACGCGGCATTGCACCCAGCGGCTATACGGAGTGGAGAGCAGGCGGCGGGTGAGGGTGTAGTCGCCCGGTTTACGGGGATTTGGCTCGCCCGAGGCAGGTGGGGCTGACGACATCGGCGATTCCGACCCGCGGAGTTGCTCCCTCTGGAGTCTTGAAAGTTGGGCGAGGGCCCGGCGGGTGATGCGTGGCTGCTGTGGGATCTTGCGCTTGATGATTTGGTGGGAGGCGTCGTCAAGGTCGAAGTCTTCGGCGAGTTCGGAAAGCTCGCTTGAATTGTCAACGTCCGCCGCAGGGGGTCCTTCTGGAACTTGCAGTGTTTCGGCAATCTCTCCAGCGTCGAACCTTGGTACGTCCAACGATACTCCGTCCGCTGTCGTGCTGGATAGCTTCAATGTGTCCTCTCCAGAGTGATCGTCCATCGTGTACGCAGTTTCCGACATTGACGTCGCCGCTGTCGAGACGGTCGAAGCTTGAGAGCTTTCTACCATTGAGGAGGGTGAAGTCGATCTGCGAGGCGTTGTGCTCTGAGTCTTGGGCAGATCCTGCTGTCCGTCGTCGATCCGAATCTCCTGACTGAGGCAGGAGGTTGACCGACATTTTCTGCCGCTACCCTTGAGGTTCTCCAATCGTGGATCCGGCACAGGAGAACGCACGTTGTTTGATTGCATGAGGTCGTCGAGCTTCCGTTTGCGGGATGGCGTACCTTCTCTTTCAGGTGTCACTGCACGAGACCGGGATGTCGCATCAGAAGCATGTCGTCGCGCATGTCGAAATCCATATGGTCCGACCCCAGCCGACTCTGTCGAATCAGCGACCGAGGATTCATCCGTATCTTTCAGAGTGTAAGGCGCCCATCCATTGCGATGCAGCTCTTCACAAGTCCCGCAGAGACATTCGCAATTGTTGATGCCAAAGTAGTCATTTCCATATGAAACAGTAATCTCTTCCCCTGCGACAATATCCTTGGCCGCAACAACAGTCATGCCGTTCGAACCCCTCGTAGTCAGCCTCGCATTCGCATCGCAGTCGTGATTCGCGAACCTAGCAGGACCGAGGAACAGCGACGGCGTCCGTTTGCGGCTGGACATGACGATGCTGAAGTC
>Ga0115848_100814_pt1 | contig 12788 bp, 11 predicted proteins | sample InSIn3gowninarea_FD_83862 | JGI IMG/M metagenome (GOLD analysis project Ga0115848, IMG submission 83862) | reverse complement strand
ATGAAGAAGGATTTGACGACGTCTATGCGAGCTAGGCACGTATTCCCAGTCAGTTTCCTGTAGGGTTATGGCATGACTTGGGCCCTGCGACCACTTTCGTCTGAAGTATTTCCGCTGTGTGGTTGTTGATCTCCTGCCGTTGCGGCTCTTATGTAAGTATTGGTCATGTTACCTATTATAATCTTTTTATTCGGTACTGTAATGGATGTTGTATTTGATACCAGTTCGGTTATGCCTTCACGACACACTGATCATGGGATCGTGAATGAGTATGCATAACGGGTGTTTCGGACAGCTAGTCCGGGGCCCCACAGTAAGCCGAACCACTGACGGGCAAAAAAAAATCGCCACTGGTAGCTCGTGTACCGGTGACACGCAAAGTAAAAAATTCATCTTTGGTTCTTGGTTTGGGGTCCATCCTAGGGCCTGAAAAAATCGGTGACAGTTGACTATTTACGGGTGTCACAGGTCTACGGCAAAGTAGTGACAATGTGCCACAAATTGTCCGTCACCATTTTTTCTTGAAAACCAGTGACACACTTATTTTGCTGGATTGTCACTGGTCATATATCGAATGATGATGAGCTTATATAATGTACCATTGTTTCGGTCAGATGGTTAGTCGTGACGTTCGTCTTATCTGCTTCGTCAAACAGACATGACCTATGATTGACGGGCGGTACAAGAACAAACGTCGCCGGTAGTTTTGACATTTGTGCTGCCTGCAATTCGTCTAACAGACAGGCCGATCTATCATTGACGTCGCGGCTAGTTTTGGTGGGTAAATTGATCCATTTTTCAAATGTGATGCATGTGCGTGTATGAAAATGAGGTATCAAGGGAATTCTCCATGGAGCGCAATAAAACAGAAATCAGAAGAGAATGAAATAAGTTTAATACACTCCAGTACTATATCGTAACACACAAACCAGCTTCGGATATCATATAGATAGATGACATACAAAGATCCATCACATGTTTTGCATCAGCCACGAAAATAAACACACATAACTTTCTTCACTGTTGCATTAGCAGTCAAAACGAACACACATAATAGTAATAGAGTGCAGTACTAAACACAAACACGTTGTTCACTTCATTACACGCCACAAACACAGGAAGATTATTAAAGACAGTTTAGACGACAAACATAAAGAACACAAATCAAGTCTGGTACCAGCAGCAAACAAGTCACATCTTGTCTGCCTTGTGCTTCTTCAAAGGACTGGACTTGCCTACGTTGATCATCACCTCATATGGCACCGAGAGAATGCTCTTCAGGTACATGGCGATGACCCTGTGCTGTGCCCTAGAATTGGGCCTCTTATTGTTGTCAATGGCAATGCATTCGGCGTGCTTCAGAACGCTTGTGTAAGACGAGTCTTCATTCTGGGGATCACAGGGGCATCGATAGCCTTGCCTATACACCTTGGTGTATCCTTGCTTTAGCTCGTGGAATGATTTCTCGTAGTAATCTAACTCATCATCAATATCAAAAGTGTGATAGGAATCATCCTACATGTGAAAGAAGCAATATGATAAAATTGCAATGTATAATGTGTCAAGTCTTGGACTACACAACAATAATGACATGAATAGAAGTCTGAACCAGATAGATCATCATAGTGGCATGTCTTGTTAACTTATAGAGCAGGGAATTCAGTGGCTTCAAGTTTGCTATGACACTACCACACGGTGAAGGTAGTAACTAGTCTAAGTTGCTCCCCACTATGTATGACCAGTATTATACACTAGTATACACATGATTCTAGTAGATGTTACTTCCCAGTATGAGCAGCCTGTGATTATGTATATATTATCACACATATGACACTACCCACTATAAGTTCGTAACAAAGGTAGCCTCTAAAAAATTAGACAATCTACAAATGCATTTAAGTTTTGTACTCAGTTATTTTCATTTCGTAATTAAACTGTAAGCACCAACAAAGATACTAAGTACTCCTATATGTAGCATTCTACTAATGGGAAAAGTATTCTAGCTAGTAGAAAATTTAGGCTTGTAGGTTTGGCACAAATAGTACATCATATCTAGTATTCATCTACCTGTACTAAATTTATGTAGATAGATTGATTAGTAAGGCATGCATAGCATCATCATAATATAATTAATGCCACTACTTTATAAGCAAAATAAATCATAGACGATTCCACATATGAACAATCAAGGGATCAAGGTTCAGACATGAAATTTTTAACAGATCCGAATATATCTAAATCGTGTAGATGAAAATCGGATAACCAAACCATAATCCTAGGATTAAAAGTGTGAAATATAGGATTAATGAGCTAGATCTACCATTGCCAATTTAGTCGACCAAGCAATACTGACCTCGGATGCCTCGTCTCGGACGGGGCGCATGTTGGAAACCACGGCCATTTCGCCGTGCTGCTGCTGCCTGGTGGCCACGCCGGAGTCCACATCGAGGTCAACATGCTCCTTCTGCTGCTGATGGGCCACGCCGGAGTCCACATCGAGGTTGTCATGCTCCTTCTGCTGCTGATGGGCCACATCGGAGTCCAAATCGAGGTTGTTGTTCTGCTGCTGCTGCTGCTGGGCCACGTCAGAGTAGATGACTTTGTCATTGTTCTGTTTATGCTTTGGGGGGAGGTCAGGGTCGACGACCATGAAGTCGTGCTGCATCTTCTGGGGGAAATCTATGGCGCGGAGGGCACCGTCTTATCCGGCTGCTGGGTGGGGATGCGCCGGCGATTCGTTGCTTTGGGGGTTTTTGGAGGGAAGAAAGGGGAAGAAAGGCGGGTGGGGGCTAATAGACCAGCTGATATTATTTGTGACGTGCGCAGAATATTGGGCGACACGATATCACTAGTATCTGCAGTCCACAAAAGTCAAAACAGACCGTGCGGGCACCCGATCCGCGCGCGTTTTTCACCATTTGCCGTGTCTCACACTCTCTATCTCGCACCAATATTTACCGAACGAACAGAGGTAAGTTGCATCGTCTAGTTCAGAGGTCACTTCCACGGCAGCAATGGCAACCTGGATCAATAGTGAGAGCTCCGATGAGGACTTCACCGATGTGAGTCCTTTGATTTTCTGTTTATTCGCATTTGCTGTGCCACGGTTCCGAATTGGGGTTTTACTTTGGAGGTTCGATTGACCTTGGATTTTCTGTTTATTCCCATGGATGTATAAGTTCACCGAGCAAGACTTTGGATCGGTGGAGATCCACGACAATAGTTTCTGCGGCATTGCGGCTGAATCCATGTACCAGTGTCGCATCCATAAGGAGCCGGCGGATAAGTGTGTTGCATTTGAAGGCATTAACACTGGGAGGCGTTTCTATCGCTGCCCACACAGTGATGTGAGTTTTGTGCTTTATGGTTATGTGTTTACTACTTTGGTTAAGTTTATGTTCTAGTGTGAGAGCTGTAATTAGTATGCATAAGTGCAAATTGTTTCTCTTGCTGTTTTGTCACTACTCTTAGTCTCGACAATTAATGAGTGTGTAAAATAAATTTGAAATATTGTGTTAATTAACGGAAACTTTAGCTCATTAGTTGTTTTTTCATTGTACTTCATTAGGTGGAATGTGGCTTCGTGTGGGTAGATCCTGAATGGCCTGAAGCAATGAAGAAGGCAATAGCTTCACTTTGGGGAATGTGTAACCAAAGCTTTGCTGGGCAAATGAGAGGCCAAGTTGAGTCTAGTAAGGAGATCGTGAAGTTACTTGATGACAAGGACAAGAAGGAGAGGAAATATACTAGTCTGATATGTCTTGTGCGCACGTGGATAAATGACACTAGGATGAGTGTGATGCATGGCTCCATTTGTTATGATTATCCTGCTGGCTCTCGTATGGGAATGACATTGAGCACAAAGATGTTGTTGGGTCTGATGGGGCATGAGGACATGCTGAAGCATGACTTGAAGGAGCTGAAAGATGATATAGAATGTGATAAGAAGTTGATCATGTGGTAGGTGAAGAAATGGGGTAAAGCAATGGATGATCTCAAGAAAGAGAATGATAAGATTGTTGGCCTGCTCAATGCTGTTGATCAGAACAAGACCAAGATTGAGATGATAAAGTCCATCTGTGATAAGTAAATTGTAATAACTTAGTATGCTATGTTTTTATTAAGACTATTAGCAATCAGTATTGTAGGTAATGTTGAACAAATATGGGAAACTATGTAATGTTGCATTTCTCCATTTATATAACAAATCTGGTATATATTTGAACTATGTTTCCTTAAAGAAATAGATGCAGGTTCACTGCATAGACAGATTTTAGGCAAATATTTTCCTAAATCCGCGGCAATTAATTTGGACCTGAGGGACAATTTTGAACTTTCATGTTCTATACTACTTCTTCATGAACCTCTGCTCTTTCTTCCTCTTCGAAATCCTCACCAAGATCCTCTCCTTCTTCTCTAATAGTGCTCGCATTCTAACGTCGCAAAATAAAAGGCAAACAATCAACACATAGCCATAGCATCAACCACACACACAAAACTAGTAGCAAAACACTCAATCAGAGAAACTGAACATTTCAAAGAAATAGCACCTAGGGCAAGATGGTTATTTTATTTATAAAAGAACTATTTTTATCGTTACTAGAAAAGGCCTCAATAGAACATCTATTTGCTAAAAAGGTTCTGCATCACATCAAAGCATAATCTACACAAGCACTGGTGGCTAATGACTTTTGGAAACCACCAGAAGGGGTCTGGTGCCAAAGTTCATTGTAAAACAATTTTAAAAAAGAAACAACTCAATTTCCCTAGAGGCAAATAAGTCTAGAAACACAAATACTTAGTCAAAAACTCCCAGTACCAAACTAGTGGGAAAAAATTATACCTACTAGTAGGTATGATCTGAGAGAGTTCAACCAAATTTGTTTTGGTTCAAAACCAATTACAAATTATTTTAAAACATTTTTACAAAACTAGAAAGTGATTTACCTATTTAATTGGCTCACATAACACTTTATCATTACAGCAAACAAAACCTATACCAATGGATAGCCACTCAAACAAGGATCCACAAAAAATTGGATTTACTAATTTTGATGCTATAAAATAATTTCTAGAATTTTTATACTAAAAAAGGGCTCTGTTTTGGTTTCAAAAATCCTAGAAATAATCTACAGTTCACAAAAATATTCCCTCTAGTACAAAAATAGCCTAATGTGATATCAACCACTGGGACTTGGTTTGGTGGCAATAACATTTTTATTTTTCAAAATAAAAATCACACAAGTCAGATCTGGGCCAAACTTTGGATCTGATTTAAGCAAAATCTAGGAATCTACTGCTAGGGTATCCTATGCCAAACTGAAGGTATTCACCAACACAATCTAGCAAAATTTACCTCATGCCAAAAGAGTTTACATAACTCTAGAAATTAAATAAACAACACAGAAGCAACATTTCTCAAGATTAAATATCAGTAAATAATTATATCATAAAATCACATGCATTTAACTGGAGATAGTCAAGATTTAGTTTATAAACATGAAGAAATTTTAATCAAGCTAATTAGATCAAAAATGATTTTTTAAATGATTTAAACCTAAGCTAGGTCTGGCAGGAATAATATTTCTCAAAAATATAAGGATAGAAGAAACTGGGCCAGCTGTTTGGAACGGGCGGATCAGCGACGGCCTTATTGAGTTGGCAACGAGGTGTCGTGCTGGGCCGGCCCAGCTGGGCTGCCCCTGGCCATGCACGCGTTCAGCAGCATGCTGCCGCTGGATGCGAATCGGATGGCGCGCGACGCGCCCGCCGATGGCGACGCGAGGATGGCGGCGCAACGGCGATGCAGGAGATGAAGGAAGATGAAGGCTCACCGTGAGGTGGTCTGGAGGCATCAGAGACGATGTGGAGCTCGAGGAGGCCTGCACGTAGATCTCGTACGTGCTTGTGGAGCTGCGTGCTGGCGGCAGGGACGGCGAGATGTTCCGTGGCGCGGACGTACGGGACTCCGTCGACGGAGACAAGCATGGAGGAGATGAGGTCGGTGGTGAAGAAGCCGAGGCCGGGAAGGTGCATAGGCGCTGCCTTGCGTCTAGTTCGGCCCTGAGGTGCTCCCGGACGTCGATGCGGACGACGCCGAGAACAACGTTCAGAACGGCGATAACATGGACAAAGCTGGACGACAACGTTCTCCGGCGATCTTCTGGCAAGAAAAGGAGGCGGTTGAGGACGGTGAAGAACATAGAGAGGGAAGATAACAGGGAAAGAGGGGCAGAGGGCGACAGCCGTGGCGTGAACGACAACGTGCAACAAGGCCTGCTCAGCTCGGTCTGGTTCTTCGGCGAGGATGGAAAGGAGAGACAAGTCTTCGCCTCCTGCGCTTCTGGGAGATGCGGAGAGAAGTGAGAGGGGAGTGAGGAAGTGTGGACTGTGGAGAGGTGGGGTGGAACATTGGAGCTCTGCACGGTTTGGTTTTATGGAGGCCGACAGATGGTGCACGGTGAGCCGCGGCCATGGCGGGGTTGGCGTCGTCCACGGCCTGCCACTGGCAAGGAGGGGCGGTGCCGCTGCACGTCTGCACATTTTGGAGTGATGCGGGCGTCCTGGTGCCATTGGAACGGAGGGGGTTGTCGACGGGTCACGTCGCCTGTGACGTGTTTGACTTAATTTCGACGAAAGAACGAGGTCATGGACGAGCGTGTGTGGGTGCGGGACGAGTCCTGCGCGTGCCTGAGTGAGGGTGATACACGGCTGCCTCACTATGCACGGTCGAGAGGGACGGGGAGAGGTCGAGGGGTTGCTAGCATGGCCATGCCCATGGCGGCGTGCACGCAGAGGATTGGGGGTTTCGTGGTTATGTCAGAGAGATAGAGAAAACGGTGGTGTCTAGGAGGGAGAGGGGAGTCCAGGGCGTCTTCGACGATGGCCACTAGCTGGCCTCCTCGCGGCAGAGAGGTGTGAGAAAGAGGCATGTCCCCTTCTCTTGATTCCCGAGAAAGTGAGGGAGAGAGGGAAGCTAGGGTGGCTAGGGAGAGCAGGTCAGGGTGTAGACATGCATGGAGGATCAGAGCGGCCAGATTTTCCTTGGGTTGGCAAGTTGTGAGGGAGGGAGATGCCCAGGGGCAATGAGTGCACTATGGCAAGACTTGGCCGACTACTTTGCATGCCACTCCCTTGAGCAAAGTTAAAATGGCCACAAGGGTTGTGCAGCTTCAACCAGATTGAAGAGCTGATGGGTGTTGGGGAGGTTGGGATGAGGTCTTGGTGCTGATCTAAAGTTGTTAGCGGGAGGGGGCTAGAAATAGGTGTCAAACTAGTGATGCCCTTGATTATAGTGTTGAGTAAAAATCCAAACTGTTCAAAGTACTCACATGTGATTAAGGGTCAGAGTGGTGATTAGAAATGGTTTAGAATGGTAGAGATGGGAAATGGAGATTAATACTTGTGTTGATCAAATTTTTAATTCGCGAAAGATACAATTTATTCTTAGCAAAGGCATGTGATGATATATAAGAAAGGTGGGCTTAAGGTATAGAAGATGTTGATGATAGTTAAGAAGTAGATCGGTAGGGTGTGATTGATGAGTAGAAATTGTCATTAAAATTTCGAATAAGAAGGGTTCGATCACTAAGAGAGGTTATCCAATTGGGATGGATGTATTCAAAATGGTATTTCGAAATTTTTGAAAAGGAGCAAGGTAATATTTGAGTTCAAAATATACTCCACTTGCATGACAATGCATACTAGGTTTTTATGAAAACTATTTGGTAGTGAAAAGTGCAAGAAATGGAATAGGTACCATTAACATGCATTTTGTAAAATAGGAATTAAAATAGTTTTTCTAGAAATTATATTTTGAATGGAAAAGATACAATAAACATATCATTAACATTTCCTATTTTAAAAAGATAAAAGGTTTTGAAAATAGTTTTCTGAAGACTAGAATATTTTGGTAGAGAAAGAAGAGAGGTCTAGGGTCTTTAGATATGTTGGAGGGGAAACTCCCAACCTTGCAATCTTGGGTGATTTTCACAGAGATTTGTGTGGATGTGCAATATGTTGGTTGGTTTTATTTTATTACTAGCAACATCTAGGCATAGATCACACCCCCACAAGCATCACAAGAATCTGTTTAGAAAAAAAAAACTCACAAGAGAACACACATGCTTCTAGCCCACCAAGCCAACAAGGAGATATTGGATTAAAATCATTCGAGGAAAAGTGATTTAAAGTTTAAGATTGGATATAGACAAGATTATAACAAGAAGGTCATCAAGACAAAAAGACTGTTATGCGAAGAATGATTCTTGAGTAGAGGTGGATGTCCTTGGAGGTGTAGAGATGCAAATTGGAGATTTAATCATTTGTTGGACAAATGATCATTTACCAAGATTATGACTGGATGGAGTAGATCAGTGAGATGCATTAATGGCAATGGCAATGCCATGGATATTTGATCACAAATCAAATAGTTTTAGAATTTAGTTTTGGGTGTCTATGGCCTTGACTTGATTTAAACTAAATAAGAAATTTCATTTGAAATTTGTGAAAATGGGAGAGGGTTTTAGAAAATGTTGAATGATCCATGATTTTAGTAAAAAAAGAAATATGGATCATTCCATTTTATTTTAGGCAACCAATGCTGCATATAAAAGCTTTTATAAAATTTTGAAGTTACACAAAGTAAGGGTAGGACATTTGGCAAATACTTTATGTCAGAACAAAATAACTTTAGCAACCCTTTTTGTGATAATATGATCTGAGGTGACCATAGGCACTTTAAAATAAAAGGTTTTTTTGGCAAGATCATTCGAATTAAAGATTTGAGTCATAAGACAAAACAAAACAGGTTTTGTCATTTGACATAAGGTTCAAATATTTTTGAAGAGAGGAGGTTAAGGCAATACAAGAGTGGCCATAGGATGAGTGTTTTCTCGAGACAAGAAGATGTGGGTTGAGGTACTTCACTTAACATTATTCAACAAACATCACTCATCAAAAAAAGTCAAGAAAAATTTCAACAAACATATGACAGCACAAGCAAAACTTAAAAAGTTTTTGTTCCCCCTGATTTTTGCACTTTTGACAAATAAACAAGGTTGCAAAAGTTGGGGTGTTACAAGCCTTCCACCCTTAAAATAATCTCATCCCGAGATTACTAAGCGTAGTACTAGAGAGGTTTTATAGGTTGACTTAAGTTATACTCCATCTTCCGGTAGACATGCAGTTGTCGAGAAGGTCATAGCTTCAGCTTTTGAGAGACACGGTTGGTTTCTGCCGAGGGCAAGCTTCGTGAAGAGGTTGACTTCTTTATGCGGATGTTAGTTCTGAAACTTCCTAACAATCCTAGAGGGGTCCACAAAACTTGGAGAGTTAGAGCATCCTAACGGTGCTTTAGAAGGGTCGAAAGTTTTTAGAGTTAGCTTCAACTTTAGTGGAAGACGAAGTCTTCCACCCATAAGATTTTTCATCGGGGGTTTGGGAAAACTCAGAGCTTCAGCCATGGGATCTTGTCGGGTGCTTTTGAAGAAGTCATCGATCTCCCATCTTGAGTTGTAAAATCGTCAGGGGGCGACATGCAGTCCACAGCTTCAAGAGGCACACACAGCGTTTACTACTCTATAAGACGCGCGGTAAGTTAGTAAGTCGAAGGAACTCCTGGTTGATCTCTATATGAAGCAGCAACAAAAGCCACCAAAAACAATCTTCAGCTTTAGGGTTGGTGTTGGCTAAGGTACACCAAATCTTGAGTCTTGAATTGTCTTCAAAGGCTTCACTTGATGAGGACCAGATAGATCATGAAGGGTAGCTTGGCTTTGATGCTATCGCTCACTCAGCTTGTTGGATGGTGCGCCAAGGTGTAGTTTTAAGAATATATCCTCAAGGTTAGTGCGATTATGATCTAGGGTTAGTTAAAAATTAGTATGGCTTCATCTTCTCGCAGAGTTGCAGTCAATCTTGAAGGCACTAGCTTCTGCTTCCTTGGCGTCGCAGGGTGTCTTGGGTTGAATGTCGTACTGAAGTTGGGTATTTCGGGAAAACATGGTGGCATCTAGTTGTTACCCAAGTTAGAGTTAGGGTTTCCCGTTAACTATGCAACCTAAAGGTTAGAATTTCTACCAAACTTTTCAGTGGATTCGAGGAAAAACATCCTAGGGGAGTTTTCCTAGGCGGGGTTGTCACACAAAAAGTGTTTTGCAGGCCGAAAGGCCAAAACAAACATACACACAACAAACAATCACACGCAAGCAACCAACTTAGAAAACCAAAAACAAACCGGAGAACCACACGTGGTACTTTAAGTACCCAGGGATGCCTGATTCGCGGTGGTAGCTCAATTAAAGCAATTGATTTTGTCCTATCCATCCTATAGGTTTGGGTTGCTCAGAGATGTTGATGTTTTCATTTTGTTGATACTAGCTTCAACATGGATTCTTGTAGCAGTTGGTGGTGACGCAGGCCTGGTGTTGAGTCGTCAATGTTGAGGCGGAGGCGAAACTGCATAGAACTTCTGGTCTCAACATCCCTGAGGTCTCCGGAGGAGTAGCTGAAGAGGTACTCCCCAAAGTCGACAACTTCTTGTGGCTGGCCTAAAAATTACTAGTCAAGAACGGAGGACTTGATCCTTGACAACTGCAAAAGTGCAAATCCACGGAGGAACAAGGTCAGCTCCTTGACAGACTTTGGTGACAACCAAAGACATGATCTCATGATCCCTATACGCGTACTACTAAGTCAGCATCAATCTTTAATAGCTGCAGTCGGAGATACTTGAGACTTCCTGAAGGGTTGATCCATCTTCGACTTCGAGTCTCCAAGTCTGAGTTGGCGACATCGTCCAATATGTTGATTTGGAAGAGGATAAGATAGTAGAATCAGAAGTTTTCAAAGTCTTTCGAAATCAGAGAGCGAGGTAAGAATTAGAAGTTTTGAAGGGATAAGAAATTTAGAAGCTGTGTTTCCGTCTGCTAAAGAGAAAATTTGTTTCGTAAATAGTTTTTTTTCCCAAGGTACTAGTTTCCTAACTAACGTCCATGCTAACTAGGGTCTCCTACAGTCAGGATGGCTCTGATACCAGCTCTGTGGGGCCCCGGACTAGCTGTCCAAAACACCCGTCATGCATACTCATTCATGATCCCATGATCAGTGTGTCGTGAAGGCATAACCAAACTAGTATCAAATACAACATCCATTACAGTACCGAATAAAAAGATTATAATAGGTCACATGACCAATACTTACATAAGAGCCGCAACGGCAGGAGATCAACAACCACACAGCGGAAATACTTCAGACGAAAGTGGTCGCAGGGCCCAAGTCATGCCATAACCCTACAGGCAACTGACTGGGAAGACGTGCCTAGCTCGCATAGACGTCGTCAACTCCTTCTTCATCTGTCGAACTCCACCAAGTCTGGCCAAGTAAATAGCCAAGGATAAAGCCATGAGTACATTATGAATTGTACTCGCAAACCACCTTAGAGAGAAGTAAAGGATATGCAATTTGGCAGTAGCAAGGAATAGGCACTATTCTAGGGTTACAAGGAGTGAGAGATAGTTTCTCTCGAGAGTATGACATCTCTATATCTTTGTTGAAAAACTTTTTGAAAACAAGTTTCTTTTGAAGACTAATAGGTAAGGATGACCCAATTTCCTTTACGGCCATTAGAATGACCAAACAACACTTCCAAACTTCCCTCCGTACCTCCCAGGTACATTTCCTCCAGTCCCACTGGTAACATTTTCCCAACTCATTTTGGAAAACTATTTTATAAACCAAACTTTCTTCAATGCCAAGCAGCTTCCATTCCCACGTCCATAACCGCGGACACGACTATTCGAATAGTTTTACACTCTGCAGAGGTTGTACACTTTCACCACGAGATCCAAATACCTATCGTGTCAGCATCATCCCTACATACCAACATATGCCACGACAAGTACCCGATCGTAGTTTTTCACCTGCTCGCCCTGATACAAGACACACACCAAGAGATGATACCCCTCAACACCGGAGTCCAGGAGGCCGTTTCACCAGGAGTTGCAAAGTCCCCGACCAACCCGACCCTCCGGAATGCCACTCAACCACTTAGGCATCTTTCAATGAGGGCTCAAGGTTGTACCCCGCGTACCTGAACAGGAAAATGTGTCGTGTCCAGTTTATAAATAACAAGACATGCAATTTATAAAACTAGTAGAAATGCAACAGTAAGACAATATGGGTAAGGTATGCATCAAGAGGTGGCTTGCCTTGGCTGGCTATTTGTCCCTGGACTTCTTCTTCATGAACCTCTGCTCTTTCTTCCTCTTCGAAATCCTCACCAAGATCCTCTCCTTCTCTGATAGTGCCCGCATTCTAACGTCGCAAAATAAAAGGCAAACAATCAACACATAGCCATAGCATCAACCACACACAAAAAACTAGTAGCAAAACACTCAATCAGAGAAACTGAACATTTCAAAGAAATAGCACCTAGGGCAAGATGGTTATTTTATTTATAAAAGAACTATTTTTATCGTTACTAGAAAAGGCCTTAATAGAACATCTATTTGCTAAAAAGGTTCTGCCTCACATCAAAGCATAATCTACACAAGCACTGGTGGCTAATGACTTTTGGAAACCACCAGAAGGGGTCTGGTGCCAAAGTTCATTATAAAACAATTTTAAAAAAGAAACAACTCAATTTCCCTAGAGGCAAATAAGTCTAGAAACACAAATACTTAGTCAAAAACTCCCAGTACCAAACTAGTGGGAAACAATTATACCTACTAGTAGGTATGATCTGAGAGAGTTCAACCAAATTTGTTTTGGTTCAAAACCAATTACAA
>Ga0115848_100812_pt1 | contig 12800 bp, 3 predicted proteins | sample InSIn3gowninarea_FD_83862 | JGI IMG/M metagenome (GOLD analysis project Ga0115848, IMG submission 83862) | reverse complement strand
CTTAAGTCTGATATACTCTGGTACCCTTTGGACAAACCGCTTCAGTATCCACTCTTGATCAACTTCCTGCCCCATTGGCACCACCTTATGACATTTTGAGCACCATCTCTTGGAAGCATCAAGGGATACTGAGCAGCTTGACATCCGCATATGTCAAGTTCGACTTCGACTGTCAGCGACGACCCCAGCAACGAAAGCCAACCGACTCTACAGGAACAGGCGAGTGCAGTACCCCAAGTCACACAGTGGTTAGAGACACTTGACTTGAACTCAATGGCACCTGGATCAACTACCGGATCGGTTACTGGGGGAGGCAACACGAATAATGGAATGAAGGTCGGATCCCCGATCGAGTTCACAGGGGCCCGAGCCCAAGTGGAACCATTTATCCTGCAGTGTAGGATCGTGTTCGCTATCGACCAAGAAAAATGGACTTCCCAGCACAGGCGCCTCATGTACGTCGTCTCGTACATGAAGGGACCAGCCTTCGAGTTTATCCAGCCCCACCTCAAGGATTACGTGGAGCATCTGTCTTCCGTTGAGGACAGGAAGGACTCGACGCGAGCGATACTCCGTACCAGCGATACGCTGTTCCAAGAGATCCGATCAACGTTCGGATATAGGAACGAACAGCAGGAGGCTGAGAGAGCCATCCAGAGCATCCGACAAAGGAACTCGGCTGCCAAGTACAAGGCAGAGTTCCAGATCCTGGTAGCAAAGCTGAACTGGAACGACGAAGCAATCGCAGCTCAGTTCTACCAAGGACTCAAGGAAAATATCAAGGATGAGATCGCCAAGGGAGACAGGCCGATGACATTCAAAGGAATGAGCGACCTGGCCATCAAAATCGATACTCGCATTTGGGAACGACAGTTGGAGCGGAAGGGAAACTTTCCACCAGCCGGGGCCAACCGCAAAGTGCAACGCGAGCCACCGGAGTGGAGGGACAACTACTACGGGCTGCAGAAGATGCAACTCGATGCCACGAAGGGCAAGCCAAGTCCCAAGAAGGGATGGCAAGGAAAGCCAGGACCCCGAAACAGTCAACGAAAGAAACCGTTCGACAAATCAAATCTCGCATGCCACAACTGCGGGCAGAAAGGGCATTTTGCGAGGGAATGCTTGAGTCGTAAGCAGCGTCATGAACTGCAGGGTACGACTCCAAGAGGGACAATCGCCGCTACGAAGCAGGACAGCCACGCCGGCATGTCCTGGACGGCTTGCTACGAGGATACGTGTACCATCCATCGGAGCGACAAGGAAGGCTCTGGATGGTGGCCCAAGGGCCCGAAGGCACAGAAGATGTGTGTGCTGCGCACAATGGAAACCACGACTATTCCAGAGGACACCGAAGAGGATACCTCTGAGGAAGAGTCGTCGGAGGAAGAAGAATCCTCCGAAGATGAGCAGGGAAGCTCACTAGCCATGACTAACGATGAGGTACTTACCTTCACCCTGGAAGGCCATGGGGAGGCAATGCAGATGTTTACAGCCATCGCACGACACAACGAGCAAGTAGCTCACCGCCTTTATCAGTTCCGACAACAAGCGGGCGATACGCGCCTGCTAACAAAGGGACAGTGGCAGGAGTTGGAAGAAATCACTCCACCACTGTTGTTGCCGCCAATCCCTGGAGAGTTAGTACGAAAGTCACCAATGTACCAGTCCTACAGAGACCCAGTCCCGGTAGACAACACCGACGGGTCGGGAAACGAGTAGGTCCTCCGGAAGAACGACCCCGGATGGACCTGACTGGGCCACATACCATAGCAGCAACACAGCAACGTTACGCCGACAATCTGCGAATTTGGGTAACGATCGGTCGACGACAGGCCAAGGCCTTGATAGATTCAGGATGCACTGGAATCTTCATGACGCCACAGTTTGCGCAGAGGAGCGAGGTCGCCCTGCGAAAGAAACAACAGCCCTTTCCATTACAGGCGATTGATGGAAAGCCAGTCACCTACAACCAAGGAGTGGTTGCGGAGGAGACTGAGGAGATACCCCTACGGATAGGACGCTACCGAGGGAAGGTCCAGTATGATATTACCGAAGCACCGGGATCTGATGTAGTTCTAGGGCTTCCTTGGCTGAAGGAAGCGAACCCGTACATCAACTGGAAAGAGGAGACAATCTGGTTCGAAGGATCTCCCAAACCGACACCTCTGTCTGTAGTGCGGGACGCACTAGACATGGTCGGCGTCTGCGCCATGACCTACGCAGAAACCGAAGAACTCATTGCGGAATCACCGAATGAAGTTCAAGTCCTCTGGGCCAAAGGGAATAACCAGGACGCCAGCCCAGAAGTGGACATTCCCGAGGAATATCGAGACCTCGAGGAAGTCTTCAAGGAAGAAGGTGACGACGAGGCGTTGCCAGCGCACCAACCTTGGGACCACGAGATCAAGCTGCTACCCGGAACGAAACCGACGAAGCAGCCAGTCAGACCGCTATCTGCCCAGAAGCTGGAGATATTGCGGAAGTACGTCGATGGACTAATGAAGAAAGGACTCATCCGACAGTCAGAGTCACCTGCGGGTTACCCTGTGGTATTCGCACCCAAGGGCAAGGACGACTGGAGAGTTTGCATCGACTACCGCGGATTGAATAACATCACTGTCAAGAACAGCTATCCGCTTCCACTGATCTCAGAAATGCAAGACCGCTTGCAGGGAGCCAAATGGTTCACCAAATTTGATATACCCGGAGCCTACAATCGCATCCGGATGAAGGAAGGCGAGGAATGGAAGACCGCATTCAGGACTCGATTTGGACACTTCGAGTACCTGGTAATGCCGTTTGGTCTTACCAATGCCCCAGCAACGTTCCAGGCGTTCATCAACAACGTCCTGAGACAGTATCTCGACGTCTTCGTGGTAGTCTACTTGGACGACATCCTCGTATACTCCAAGACGATCGAGGAGCACGTGCAACACGTACGGCAAGTGCTCACAGCCTTACGAGACTCGACGATGAAGGTCAAGCTCTCGAAGAGCGAGTTCCACAAGCACGAGGTGCAGTTCTTGGGATACGTCGTGTCCCAAGACGGGTTAAAGATGGACCAGAGCAAGATCTCGACAATACTCGACTGGCCTATACCAACGACGGTTCGCGAAGTCCAATCGTTTCTTGGATTTGCTAACTTCTACCGACGGTTCATTGAGCGGTATTCACAGACCGCACATGCCCTCACCGAACTCACGCACAAGGACAGGCCTTTTGCGTGGACCCCGGAGGCTCAGACCGCCTTCGACGAACTGAAGAAACGGTTCACGACACAACCGATTCTTATCATGTTCGACCCGGAGAAACCTATTACCGTCGAAACAGATGCTTCAGACAAAGCCCTTGGAGCATGTCTGTCGCAACCGGGACCTCAAGGCAAGCTACAGCCAGTAGCTTATCACTCTCGAAAGATGACACCTGCAGAGCTCAGGTACGACATCCACGACAAGGAACTACTCGCCATCGTCGATGCGTTTCGACAATGGAAAGTATATTTGGAAGGTTCAAAGCACACTGTGACAGTCTTCACAGATCACAAGAACCTGATCTACTTCACAACCACGAAAGAACTCAACAGGAGACAAGTTCGATGGTACGAAGACTTGGCCACCTTCAACTTCCGAATACAGTACCGGAAGGGTTCGGAGAACGACCGCGCCGACGCGCTAAGTCGACGAACTGACTACATGAAAGGTGAAGTGAAGGAGAAGCAGGCAGTCCTACGACAGGACGCTGACGGAACGATGACCGTCAATCGCATTGCTGCAACCTTCAGCGTCCACGATGACGCACTCCGAAGTGAGATCCGAGCCGCTCTGGAACACGATGCCACAGCAAAAGCAGTTTGCAACGACCCGGAAGGCCACGAGAGATTCGAGACTCATGACGGCCTACTACACTTCGAAGGACGGATGTATGTCCCCACAAGAATGAGGAACACCGTCATAGAAGCATACCATGACCCGCAAGTGTACGGGCACCCGGGAGTAGACCGGATGGTTAAGATGCTTCAGAGGGAATATTACTTCCCAGGCATGAGGAAGTCTATCGAGGACTACATCCGATGTTGTAATACATGCAGAAGGTCCAAGCATGACAAACATAAACCCTATGGACTCCTGCAGCCACTGAATGTACCCACGCGGCCATGGCAAGCTATTGCATTGGACTTCATAGTCAAGCTGCCAGCCTCGGTAGAACCCACGACAGAGGAGGTCTACGACGGAATCTTGGTAGTGGTGGACCGATTCAGCAAGATGGGACACTTTATCCCATACAAAGAAACCTTCTCGGCCACCGACGTCGCTTACCTCATGACCCGCAACGTGTTTGCATACCACGGGTTGCCAGAGACGATGACGTCCGACCGTGACAGTTTGTTCACTTCGAACTTCTGGCAGGCCCTGATGCAACAGTTGGGAGTGAAACAGCGGATGAGCACCGCGTTCCACCCACAGACAGATGGACAGACAGAACGTCTGAACCAAACTCTGGAACAGTACCTGAGGTGCTACGTCAACGAGCACCAGACCAACTGGATAGAACTGTTACCAGTAGCGCAGATTGCGTATAATGCTGCGCCCGCAACACTCACTGGACTATCACCACTGGAAGTCTGCCATGGTATCCAGATACATTCCTTCGCGGAAGGGACACCAGGCACGACGCCTGCAGCCAACGAAATTCGTGAGCAATGGAAGACACTGTTCGAAAGTCTCAGACTAGACCTCCAGTTCTTCCAGGCACGCATGACAAGATACGCCAACGAGAGACGGATCGAGGGACCGATCCTCAAGGAGGGGGATAAGGTCTATCTGGTTCGACGAAACATCAAGTCGGACAAGCCCAGCAAGAAGCTGGATGCTGTGAAACTAGGACCCTTCAAGATCAAGAAGAAGAAAGGACCAGTATCGTTTGAATTGGAGCTACCCAAGAACATGAGGGTACACCCGGTATTCCACATATCGTTGCTGGAACCAGCTACACCAGACGCCATGCTCCAAACCACAGCACCATCGATCGACCCTGAGTATCAGGAGCCGATTTATGCAGTCGAGACTATCATCGGTGACAAACTGGTTAGTGGTCAGCGGCTATACCACGTTAAGTGGAAAGGATATAGCCATACTGAGAACACATGGGAGCCGGAAGCACACTTCAACTCGAAGGCCCCGATACAGCAGTACCGGCGGAGCCGCCGGAAGTAACGGGGGCTTGCCAGAACTCGTCTGACAAACCTTCCATAGCACTCCAAGTATCGGGATGAAGGGCCAGGGAGGAATCCTCCTGAGGGAGTTCAGCAAGGAACTCCTCCAACTCGGCTTCTTGGGCCTGGTTCTCTTGCACCGCAACGGCCTCGCCGGAGCGGGTGTCTAGGAGCTCCAGTTGCTTCATGAGGCGCCGCTCTTTCGCTAGAGCCTGCGACGTAGCATCACGTGCACGCTCGATTTCGTCCAGAAGACGAACACGCTCTTTCTTGAGGCGATTCCATTCGGCCTCTGTAATTCGCACGTCGCAGTCCTTGTGATTGTGAAGGTTGCACTGACCGCAACGACCGGACTTGATGTGCACCTTGCACACGCGCTTTTCGAGGCGACAGTGGTTGCATTTTCGAGGCATGATGTCTCCACAGGACTCGATTTCACGACCCAGGATGTGTCGGCGTTCAGTACTGCTTTTCTTCTCTTTGGGCATAATGAAAGAAGCCAGCAAGCTGAGGAAGCCAGGTGGATCCCTCGGACACTAAGTATCTAGGTTCCGGGACGGAACCAATCCAGGAGGGGGATAGTGTAATAACTGTGCCAGCGTACAGCCTGGCATAGGGAACATGACGAGTACTGCTCCCTACCCCGCTATGACATAAGCAGAGAGCAGGCAGGGATCACGTGATGATCCCTGGGATCTCACCTTGGCAAGAGAGAGCATAGAGAGCCTTGCTCCCTCTACTCCCTCTGCTCTCTAGGAGAGCATGGAGAGCAGAGGACACAACTTACGAAGTCTCATATGTATATAGTCAGGATGCTTTCCTTACATAGGAGCTTCGTGCTCAATCTTAAGTCTGATATACTCTGGTACCCTTTGGACAAACCGCTTCAGTATCCACTCTTGATCAACTTCCTGCCCCATTGGCACCACCTTATGACAAGTATATAGACCCGGAAAAGAAAGCAAGGGATAGACTTCGGCTTAAGATTCGACTATAGAGTATATATATTAGGCAAGAAGAGAAGGGTACTATTATCTAATATCGTATTTTGTAGGTTGTCTGTTAGCTTAGTAAGAGCTATATTTCCTTACGTACCTTATAATATATAGGTATATAGGAAGAAGTTAGGGCCTAAGTATATAAATTTAGCCTTTGTATTAATACGCTAGTATAGTATACAATACTAGAGGTTAGGAGGCAGCTTGTATTTAGGTAAGGCAACTAGTAGGCAGATACTATTATAGTAGTATTTAATTCGATAGGAGTATAACGGCCCTATCTAACTACAAAGTTAAACTTATAAGACTAGGGTTATTATATTACGATAGACTACGAGACGAGTATACGACTTTAGTAAATCGTTATATCTACTAGGCTAAAGAAAAAATAAGGTAAAAGTCTTAACGATTTAATACTAGACGTTTGAATTTGTATAGAAGTATAGGCGCTATAATTTAAGAGAACTTCTTTTGTATTAGATCCTTCTTCTTTGTTCTTACAATTTCGGCTTATATAGATATATAGTCTAAGGCAAGCTAAACAGCCTTAGTCTGTCTTACTTGCGCTACTACCGAGTTAAACAAATTTCTACTTTTTCTTAGTAGCTTCTTCTAGCTTTAATTATTAGTAGATAAATTTGCTAGATAGGAAAAGTATATACTATAATTCGGACAACTAGTAGCCTAGTACGAGACAGATACCGGGACCTAGTACTAATTCTATGTTTTTGTATCGGCTACCGTAGTCTAGTATATCTTTAACTGTCTTCTCGAGCTCTATTAGTAGGAGCATAGAGCTTGTATAAGCTATTATAGTTTATGTAAGCGTAGCTACTATCGGCTTACCTAATTCTGTATAGAGCTCTAGTAGTATAATATATACTATATATTACGCTATACGAGACTAATAGTCTTTATAGTTAGTATTAATATAGAGAGCTTATTAATAATTGGATCTTGTAAAGATTGTATAACCTATAAGAGAGAAGTGTTTATCTAACCTGCCTACTAGTATAGTATTATTAGTCTTTATATATATATACCGGTAAGAGGTCTCGCGACTTAAGCGAACTTGTAACCCTCTATCTCGTTTAATACTCGTACTTAAAAGACTTCTACTAGCTACTATATAGACTCTCCGTAAACTAATACTAAGAGATATAGATACTCCTCTACTTATATATAGGATTACGGAGTATCTTCTCTACCCCTACTAGCTATCGATCTATACCTCTACTAAGGACAAGTATATATAGTCAAGAATCTAGTGTCGTAGAGTGACAGGGGTCAGTACGGTGGAAGAAAAGCGTATATATACTACTCTCGTGCTTCTTGCCTTTTGTAACACACACACATACAGACGGAATGGAATAACAACTACTTACAATGTCTCTCGTTCTACAGCTTCTACTGCTTCTACTGCTTCTACTGCTTCTACTGCTTCTTGTTACTGTATCTGTCCTTGCCTACGGCCGCTACTGCCTCGATGAAGAGAAGGGCATTCAGGTCGCCCGCTCCCACTACACTAGTAACCTACTTTAAGAGATATATTACATAGAACTATCCTTAACTAGCTATAGGACTATCTTCTAATACTAACTTACGATACGATATTAGAAAGTTAGCCTTTGCTAGACAACTTTCGTATATTAGTAAGAGGTACTAGAATACGACTAGACGAAGAAGAGATATATATTAAGACTCTCGGAAGATATACTAATTACAAGAAATAGGAAAATACCTTCTATATCTCTTTTACTAATTATCCTTAAGGCCTTAAGGAATTAGCGAATTTCCGTCGTACAAAGTATACAAGAAGCCTTTAGTATATTATAGTAATTAACCTATATATACGAATCGAGGTTCGGTTACTAATCTTACATTATAGGGCAGAAATAACCTACTATTAGATAGAAGTCCTATATAGAAAAGACTATTAGTATAACTATTATTTGTACCTATAGGAAGTTACTCCTATAGAGGTAGTTAGTATCTAGAATTAGGACGATCTTCGCAAAATACCTAACTAGTATCGGGATATTATAATACTAGTAGTTAATTAATAATAGTAGTATATAGAGAATACAATATATATTTAACAAAATATATATTAGAAGAATCTAAAACAAATATATTAGAAGAATCCGAAACAATTAGTCGAGGTTAATAACTTTAACGAAGACTTATACTAGAGTAGCTCTAATAATAGCTCTAATTCGGAGGATAACTATAAAGTTAGAAGTAAATATAAGTTAGACGATAGCTATAACTAAGTTTGCGAAGAGAATCTATCTAGCTAGCTTTTAAATATATATAAGGAGTTAAGACTTAAATAAAAAGTATATTATTTAAGTTTTATCTACTACGAAGCCTTAAAAAGTTAGTAAAGCAACAATAATTAAATCTAAGCTTAGTGTAAGTTTCCGTCCTAAAAGATATTATAGCTTCTCTACTAATAAGTAATCTAGACGTATAAATAGTTAGGGTTTATATACTAGTTAGCGGAATAGACTATACTACTTTAGATAAGCTTCTTTGCCTACTACTCGATATATCTATCTTATCTCTATTACTCTCTATATATAGTACCTTGCTAGCGTCCCTTCGTCCTTTCTTATTTAGAGTATATATCTTTAGACCTACTTTCTCCTTCTTCCCTTATACTTCTACTAGATTATCGTAGCTTATATATTTCTTTTAGCTATTAGTAAGTACTAAGGACTTAGTTATATACCTACGCTTAGTAACGCTATTTGCTTTGTATAAGAGTTATATATACTCCTTTGAAGCCTATCTAGGGCACATAGTATACTCGTAGCCTATCTACCTATTTATGTCTTAAAAACCTATACTATTATATATTCGTCTTACCGATAGTACTATATATATATACTATATTAAACATTACGGCTCGGTCTACTATAGGCAAGGTAAAGGTTGCCGCTAGATATAACGATATTAAATAGAGCTATTTCCGGGTATATACTCGATATCTTGTCTATAATCCGACGCTAATAACTTATAGAAGGTAATACAAGCCTTACTTAGAGAGATCTTCTACTAGCTACGTTCGGATAAGATAGTCTATAGTTCTATGTTCTATATAAGTACTAGTAGTGTTTCTATAACAAGCTAGTAGCGATACTAATACTTAATAAGGAGGCGGCGGAAAGGCTTTCTTCTATCTTAAAAAGATCCCGAAAGTAGGTATATTAATTCTTGGAAACAAGTTAAGCTAAGCGAGGATACTTAGGCGCTTAAGATTGTATATACTTAACTATAGAGTAAGGGAATATAACTAGTCTCTTAAAACGTCTTCTAGTAGCGAATCTTCTAGGTAGTTAGATATAAGAAGCAGAAAGTAGGAGCCGAAGGCAAAGAAACTATTAAAGTTAGTATACTACTTGCTAGGCAAGAACTACTACCGATTTCGTCGATCTTTTTGTAGGCTTGTGCAATTTGTAGCTAGCGAATGTGTTTACAACATCTCTCTTCTCCGCGTCGCTACCCGAATGAAAGATACGTAAGTGCTGTGCAACACTGCCAATCGCATATTTGTGTTCGCGACAAATAATGATCCTATACTCCGGAACCCAACATAGAATCGCGTCTGCATTTTCTACCGTGATTGCCGTAGTGCTTTTGATTGTTTTGCTACGGCTACTGCGGCTGCTCTGTTTTAAAGTGTGTCGTATGTGTCGCGTGTCTCCGCTGAAGCGGGCTGCTTCTGCGCTCTCTAAAGCTATCTTGCGACAGTCGCACCTAATAGCGAGAACGATCCAGTTTTGATTGTTAAGCTCCTCAAACTTTCTCAGTCGAACACTCTTCCTTCTGTATCACTATTGAGATGTATTTGAGCATTGTACGGGCAGTATGTTGCAGTAGTAGTGAACCTGGGGGCTGTTGATCCGGGGGCTGTTAATGTTCAAGCGCGCTAGCCGAATGCGGGCATGGGGGCTGTTAATATCAATTGCCCCCTAGGCGTCATATTGGCTAGGAGTATAGATATATAGATAATAAAGGTAGACAAGTCGTTCTCCGCGGTCTACTTAATACTATAATACTAAAGTTCCTAGCGCCGGATCTCCGGTATATTAGGAAATAAGATAATATCTAGAATTGTGACAGCCATGGCCGGAGCATTCCGCGGAAGCCTGAGGCCAGGGCTGGAACTGATTGTGGGGGCCGGGACTGAGTCAGTAGGACTCAGTCCGACCCAGCACGATCAGTCTGATTAGTCGACTTGGATTCGACTAAGTCGAGTCGGTTTGAAACCGACTACGACTACGACCTCACGAAGTCTCATATGTATATAGTTAGGATGCTTTCCTTACATAGGAGCTTCGTGCTCAATCTTAAGTCTAATATACTCTGGTACCTTTTGGACAAACCGCTTTAGTATCCACTCTTGATCAACTTCCTGCCCCATTGGCACCACCTTATGACAAATTGTATAGTAAAGTAATAAGCAAGCTAGACTCTTTCTAAAGGCCCTCTAAACTTGCAAACAAGTCCTCTTTGTAATTGCTTCTTATATTATAGAAGGCTAGAGGAAAGGATAGATAGGAGTTACTATAAGTAACAAGCAGAAAACTACAATACGTAGCCTACTATATAAGCTATAATATAGTTAGTTAGCGAGCTAGGTATCTAAAGCCTTAATGTTTTAAGGCTACTAATTAGCGTAAAGGCTCCTAGACTACTTAAGTAGTATAGCTTAACGAACGTAGAACTAGCTATAAATAGCCGAACCGAAGCTTTAGTAGTAAGGTAATTGTAACCTATCTCCTTAACTATTATTAGTATATATCTACCTTGTGTAGCCTTATAGTATACCTACAATATTAGCTAAGATCCTCTCTCTTAGAGGTCTCGGCTACTATTACTAATAGCAAGTTTGCCTTTATATACTTAGTAGTAGTTTCTACTAGTAATTTGTTACTTAACCTTATATTAGAGTATCTATCCTAGCGAAAAGAGTATACTAGTTTCTAGAAGACTCTTGTATTTCTTATATTTATTAAGAGGGATAGTACCTCTAGATCTAAGAATACCGGATCGCCTATAATTTATCTCTATAGAGAGCGAAGTTATTTCGTAACGTCGATATATCTTGTCTTCTTAATAGATACCTAATTACGACTAACTTATATAGTCTAGGTTCCTAGTACGGTATATAGCTACCTAATTAGCTCTAATTACTATATTAGTTAAGGCGCTTAAGCAAGTTACAATATAAACAATATTGTTCCTATATTATAATTATAACCCTTGTATTGTAACTCTATTAGCTTTAGCTTTAGCTTCTAGGAAGCTAGGTATAGTACTATAGACTATATCTAGAATATAAGCCGAACTACTCTAGAAAGCGGTATAGTAAACTTTCGTTCTATATTTGTATCTACTATACCTACGTAGATATAAGTAGCCTCGATAATATACAAACTACTACTATGCCTTCTTAGTTAAATGTCTTACCTATATACTATATATAAGTATACTCTAAATCTATACTAAAGTACTACTATATCTAAGTACTACTATGTTCTAGAAGCGGCCGAAGCTACAATAAAGGAAACAATAAATATACTTACTCTATAGTACCTTATATATACTATTACTATAACGACTATAAGCACTATATATATAATACCTAGAAATAGCTCTATCTTAAAGTCGGTATTATTAGATATATCGCTTATCTCTACTATTCCTAGTATTATAATTATTACGATTCTAACCGGTACGTATACTTATAGTATATCTAGCGTACAAGCGTAGACATCTAGTACGTCGATATATATCGACTTAAGCTACTTAATCTTAGCTTTGCTCGGTCTTGCGACTTTGCTAACGACTAGCTCTTCCTTACGAATAGTTGTGCCTATAACTACTATACCTCTAGCCCTAATCTATTCCTTATATACCGTAGAACTACTTAGTACTTCTCTAAGGTTAGTAGCGCTCCTTATAGTATCTAATTACTCTCGAGCGTTAATATTATCCTTTACTATAAGCTACGTCCTCTATACTATAGTACCTATAGGCGTCTAACTAGAATCGTTGTCTATTTCTAGAATAAGTATCTCTATTCCCCTTTCCCTTATTACGGCCCTCTTAATAATCGTAATTACTATAGACAATATAAACACGACTACTACTACTTGTTATTTAAACGATCTCGATCCTATAAATACCTTTTCCTATAATGCGCTAAACTAAAGACTAGAGCTACTATTACCTTACGCTACTTCTAGGTATAATTATAGTATAGTATATCTATTAGTTAGTATAGACTATAGATCTTATAAAATGCTCTCTATATAGTTATAATAGGAGTACTTTTTTACTACTTGTAGTACTTTACTTAAGAGTATATCTTTTAGAGAAGACTATTACTAGGTATTCTCTATCGGTTCCCTTAAGTAGTCTTAATAGAGTACGTACGGTACTAGAGAGGTAGGCTAGATAACTATATCGGATATCGTACTAGTCTCCTAGATAGTCTAGGCTTGTAAGAATATAAAAGAGATAGTTATATAGCTTGCTTATCGATATTATTGTAAGTTAGTATACTTCTAGGCCTTAAA
>Ga0115848_100811_pt1 | contig 12809 bp, 4 predicted proteins | sample InSIn3gowninarea_FD_83862 | JGI IMG/M metagenome (GOLD analysis project Ga0115848, IMG submission 83862) | reverse complement strand
TAGGATCAGAATTTTCTCTGACATTTTTAAGAAAGCAGCTACCATCAAATTTAGAAAAAATTGAATTGTAAACTTCAATGGCAATTGTCGTCTTGCCTATTCCACCCATGCCACAACTCAGGACCTTTTCCAGGCTCTAGCATTGGCACATACTCCAATAATATAGACCATAGACTTAATTATATTAAAAACATTTAAGTTAGTGTCCTCATTCTTTTTTCTTCTCCATTTACTTTAATTTTTTAATGAAAATAATCAAACAACCCCCCATTTGCATTTAAATAAAATATAAAAAATTTTCAAATCCAAATAAATTAAAATCTCATTTTCCAATATTAGTACAAAAACTCCAATTGCTTATAGCAACCCAAAAATAAACATGTAAGTAAATGAATCTATTCAAGATATCAAATTCCCATCAAATCACATGTCTTATATATATGTCAAGTTCCCATAAAATCACGTCTTATATATATGTATATAAAGTTATAAACAGTAATTACTGGGAAAAGTTATTCAAGTATGAAAAAAGTAAAAAATGAACCTTTTTCCTATTGTTCAACCTTAGACTTCTAGTACTTCATAAAAATAACAGGATTGATTTAGGATTCTCTGATCAGTTCAAAAGCTATTCAAACAATATAAGTCACTGAACTACAAAATAAAGAATATCCAAAACACAATTAAGCAGAAATTAAATAAATTATACTAAATAAAAATAGCAGTTATCGCATCGTTTGACCTTTTCTGTGAAAAAGTGATCTTTGGGACTAACTGGCCCAATAATAAACAAAACTTGGTTTGTTGATATTTCAAGATCCAGAAAAAATAATGGGGCTCTCCATACAGAGATAGAAAGCCCTTGCTAAACCCTTCACATCAGTACAGTTCGATTGTTGATCCAATGCCTTCCTTGGAAAAGCGTATTTTGAAACAATTGGGCCCATTTGGGGCTCATGGGCCCATGAAAGTCAAAATTGTGATTGTGAGTCAAGCAATTGGTCTTGGAATACTGTTTTCACCTATTGTAAAAATGGGGTGTCTATAGGCCTATTAGATAGCTTTCACTAAGCACCGACACAAAAGTCTCTTAAGAGCTAGCTGAGTGAGTGCAATCCCTTAGTCTGAATTAAATTAGAGGTTAGAGTAGGGAACATTATTTATAGTGGATTTACTAGTTTATATGGACTAGGGGCTACTACAATTGAGGTAGTGCGAACATGTTTTGATTACAAATCTTAATGAATTGAACATTTTCTTCCATTTGATTGAACTCAGTTCAATAACATTTTTAGTTTTTATAGCTATGATTGTTGCGGCTTGTCAATAGTAAATCTTTAGAACTAGCAATCTGAATCAAACTTTGTTGTGTTGAAGAAATTATTAACCTAAGCAGGTCCAAAAGGGAGTTTTAGAATGAAACATTAAGTGAGATTAGGGTGAAATGTTGCTAGATAGAGAGAAATCTATGCCAGCTTCTAAAAATTTTGGTGCAAAATTAAAGTCTTTGATTGCGCATTCGTTTAGAGCAACAATGTGTTATCAGTTTGTAACTGATATGGCCAAGGAAGGATTAAGGTGATGGCATAGATAACTAATGTTGATCTGATAGGAAAATGATAGTTATATATAACCTTAACGGTTAACACAACTAAAGGAAGTACAAAATGATGATTATACCCAAGTACGAATAGCCACAATGCATTGGATCACAGCCTCAGGGTGCGAGACACATTCCCAACGGTGGGTACTCTATTTTTATTAAATGTAATTTAATTAATTTTTCTGTTTATGGAAGTTAAATGAGTTTCTAGATACTCAAAACTACCATAACCACCGACTTGTACCTATTCAAAGGAAGCAAATGAGTACTTCCCTTAAAATAAAGAGACACATGACCTTATATCTGGAGGTTCACAAGAAAATGTACATTGAGGCCTTTTAGCAATGGCATCTTGTGTTCTAAATTTTTTGGAGAGCAAGTGCTAAGAATTTAAAGAGTACTCTGTTTTCATTGTTATAAGTGATTTCTAGGCTCATAACAAAGAAAATACTTTGTTTGAAGAGTTCTACTCTTCTTCATGAGTCTAGTGATTGGGTCCAAAAATCATTGAAGTTTTTCACTTCTTCATTTATAAAATATAATCATTTTTTTTTTATAATAAATGATTTATTTGTTCGGAATAAATTAGGTGTAGTCATGATTCATATGCTCATCTATTATCAGAGCAAATTTGACATGTGCAATGTGATAATGGAAGATTGGGACTGACCCACCACATCATGGGTGAAATTACATTTGAATAATCAAAATGAATTGCTAAAGTAGAGTTGATATTAATAAATTTGAAGTGTGAAAATATCTTGGTCGCGTTGAAGTGTGTAAATATCATAACATTAATATCACCTATGTTACCCATTCAAAATGGAACTATAGATTTTGAAGAAATCATTTGAATTGTGATATGGTTCTCCCTTTTGTGTGTGCATAACATATTCAATTAGTATTTAACATTATATTTCTTTCAATTATTGATTGACAGCATTGTTTTGTTTATATATTGTTTGCAATGACTAAAATAATATCTATATATATATATATATAAAATCTGCAACTACTAAAATGAAATATCATGAAATTTATTCCATGAATCTTTGTGTCTTTAGACTTGATTTTATTGCTTGTTTCAACTAACTGCCTGTTTATTGTGTTCTTAGTATTCCCTTTTTTGTTTATGATTGACAGGCATGAGTCGGTGATTATTGATAATATTGTGAAGGAGATTTCAAATAAACTTATTTCCAAAAGATTGAATAATGCTCTCAATCCTATTGGTTTAGATTTTCATTCTAATGTGGTGATATCGTTGCTATATGATGAGCCAATCAATGTTTGCATAGTTGGGATTTGTGGCATGGGTGGAATAGGCAAGACGACAATTGCCATTGAAGTTTACAATTCAATTTTTTCTAAATTTGATGGTAGCTGCTTTCTTAAAAATGTCAGAGAAAATTCTGATCCTAGTGGTACAGTTCGTTTACAAAAACAGCTTCTCTCTGAAATCTTGAAGGGAAAACATGAGAAGATATTCAATGAGGATAGAGGACTCAAAGTGATTGAAGAACGACTACAGGGTTTGAAAGTTCTTATTGTTCTCGATGATGTAGATAAATTGGAACAAATAAACAAAATACTTGGAAACCGTTGTTGGCTATCTCCAGGGAGTAGAATAATAATAACAACTAGAATAAAGAATCTACTAGAATTGTCTACAGTGTTTAAGCAATATAAGTTTTGAATTGAATAACAATTAGTCTCGGGTTAACTTATTTTTTGTATAGATCAACTTAATTAATTAGCATAAGTAAGCTAATAAAGGGGTAATTGAATTCAATTTGTATATAAAAAAAATTGAACATGTGACCACTGCAAAACCTTCAACTTGTCTTGAAAAATAATTTTTTTATACACTTGTTGGATTATGAAGCATTTTTTAATATAATAATTATATAGTAAATACTTTGGTAGAGTCCCTTTCTTATGAGGTTAACCTAATCTAATTTTGCGTGAGGTCACCTTCCAAAATTATACATGTGATTCATATTTTACGAAACCAACCGTTGGACTAGGTAACCTTATCATGTAGGTGATGCATACCAAAAATCAAGTTGATCCGAGATTGATTGCTATTTGATTCAAAAATTACATTTTTTAATTAACGACAATCGCTCATTTTGGACATTTATGAATGTAGTATTTAATTTCGAATCAACTTGATTTTTAGTTTGCATAATCTTTACATGAAGTAAATCTAATCCAACGGCTGGTTTTGAAAAATAAAAATCAGAGATAGAGTTTTAGAATGTGACCTAACATAAAGTTAAGTTAGATTAATCTCATAAGAAGATGACTCTACTTTGGTAAACAAAAATAAATATTACTAATTTACATTTTTTAAGTTGATCAGCCCAACTGAAAATTCCTGGTTCGACTCCTACAACTTGCAGGTCCTTTTTATTCCAAAGTTATGTTAAAAGCTACTGCTTTCTATTGCTCGCAGGTCCTCTGGCGTGGATCAACTTGATTAATTAGCATTGATAAGTAAGCTAATAACAATAATAGTTTCTTCGAACTCATCTCATATTGCTCCAGCCCTTCATATTCAATTTGATGCTCTGCTTATGCGATTAACTTTACTGTGCTTGCTATTTTTGCGCCTTTGTAACTGACCAAAACTATGATAAATGGTCTCTGCCAGAAAGTGACTCACCAAATTCTTTGGTGTTTCCTGTTAGCACTCATTTAAATCATGCACTTCCATTGACATGCTATTTTGTGAACTTCAAATTCCCGTTCGACTGAAATCTATCTGACTAGAAACAATCCATATATTTAACTAAAAAGATTTTTCTAGTATTCTTATACGAAGGTAGAAAGTAAGAAGAAAAATTATTACATGGATAAGGTAATGATCATACAGTCATCGATGTGGACCAGTAGTACGTAATTTCTATTTGGAAGGTCCGTGGTTGCAATTGACAAATTCCACAGTCAAAACTCGTCGAGTTGTAATATTCCAAGTCCGTCCTTTATTTTGCTGGTTTGGTCGAAGAATCTGCTTGTATGTGAGATCTCAGCTACCTGAGAATCTGAGTTTCCCATTTTGTTCAGGACTCAAATTAGGATGAACAAAATGGGACCTATCATTGAGAAAACCTCTCAGACGTTTGTATATCTCTCTAAAAAACCGAAACCGTCTGAACTGAGACAGATAAACCTCTTAGAACTCGTCTATTTTCTTGAGGCAGATAGCCACACTACATGCATCTACTTCCAAAGAATGTGTTCGAGTTCGGTGACAGTCTTTAGTAGGTTTCTAAGATGGAGCGTCATGAAATTCAATGCAAAATGATAGAAGTTCAATCGTGTGTGGGTGAGTATGAAGAGGATCTATGACTTGTTTGATCGTGTGTGGTTCTTTATATGCTTTACATATCAAAAACCGGAGCCACCCAACACACACCTGCAATTTGAAAAAATTCTGCCAAAGCCAATAAACCACCAGACAATACAAAAACAAATGATCAATACTTTGTTCTGCCCTTTTGCACAAAATGCACCATTGAGGCTGAACACAAAAACATGGCCTTCTTTGCTTCAAATCATTAATATTGACCCTCTTATGAGCAACGCACCAAGCAAACACTGGCATTTTCTGTGAGTGAGTATTTGCTTGTATGCAACCAGCTAATTTAGTTTTGATCAAAGTTGAATCGAAATAAGTAGTTTAACATATCCGGTAAAATTTTAAAAGACCTATTCAGGCCCCCCTTTCCACGTTTGCGGATACATGTGATGGGAATTTCATTAATGCTTTCGGAGTCCCATAAATAGGTTTTATTGGAATGTAGGCGATGTGAAGAGGCTCTAGAAAACAGACACAATGGAAGGGAAAGCTTTTGCTACCATACCAGACTTTATGTGCCTCTTCATTGACTTTATCTTCCCCTTAGTTGGTAGTGGCAAAACCGACCCATTATCAATGATGTACTACCCACAAATCCGGTTACAAGTCTTTGGATTGGTAACCTTCTATGATGCTTAGAACCCCGAGTGAACATTGCTGGCTCCTTTATTTCGAAACACGCTGGGTCATTTCGCTGGTATAGTAAGTGGACACCACACTTTTTAATCGGAATGTTATAATTCATGCTTAGCTCCACACAAACATTCACCCGATCACCTCCTTTCATCTCATTTTTAAACCTCCAACTCATATCCTCACCATCATAGCATTCCAACTGATTCTCAAACCACCAGTAGCTCAGTCACATGATATCTTCTCTGACTTCGCTTGAAAAGAAAGATGATGTAGATAATAAACCCAATGAAATTTGATGGTTTCATTGGTGACCGTAATACAAGGATCCGAGGAGTAAATATTCAAAGCATCCTTCCCATGCATAGACAGCACCTATAATAAAGCCTATGATCTTACGACCCTAGAGAGGAGGCACATTGAAAGTTATTAAATCACCCTTTGATGGTCGATGCAGAGCTTGGAATCTCACTCCCTGGAAGAAATATGCTATACATACCATCCTCAAATAGTCCCTGTTCCAGTAAAATCATTGAGTTACGAGAGAGAGAGAACCTGGAGGGGACTAATCCTATCTGTTCCAGTAGATTGTTGATTACTTTTGCACAAATGCTTGCTATGGATACTTCTGTGGACAAACCAAGAGTTCCTAGTAGATCTTATAACAATTTCAACCAGATTCTAGCAACCTTCAAGAGACGAAAATGAGGAGATCTTAGGGCAGTCTGTTAAGTTTATCCTTTCCAACGATGTGCAATTTCTTACATGCAATGATTATAAACTTGACTGAAGTCCTGGTAATGATTGAAGCCTTTTACACACATCCAGCCGAAGAAGACATAGCTTAGGAAAGAGACTGATGCTAGCTCGTTAGCTAGAAAAGTTGTTTCCACAGTTTCAAAACAACCAAAAGGGGTAGATTCTGGAAATCATAAAAAATCAGGTCATCAGACAAGTTGCAGTAGTTCAGATCTAGTTCTCTTAAAATACCCGATGGAAAACTAATGAAAGCTGGTCCTTTTATGGGTGATAGTGTAAGCTGACATTCACGCGTAGACAAGCTTCTGAGGTTTCTCAAATTTGCAATACTTTGGGGTACTCAACTTATTGCAGTTCCATCTGCAGAAAAATCAACCAAAGATTCCAAATTCCCCAATTCCTCTGGTAACTTGTCAAGTTTTGAGCAGCCTGATATGTTAAGATTTTCCAATGATCTCAGCAAACCAATGCTTTCGGGAAGATTCTCAAGGTTTCTGCAATCTTTCAAATTCAAAGTAACAAGTTTGGTGAGACGTCCAATGGACTCGTGAACCTCAACTAAATTAGTACAATCTTTAAGCATCAAGATTTCAAGACTATGGAGCCCTTCAAAGCTAGGGGTTCTGGTAAGCTTTTGGGAATGGCTGAGATCAAGGAATTTCAGCTTTTCTAGAACCTGTCAAAACAGAGAAAGTGGTAAATTATATTGGCATAAGATATATACAAGTATCATTCGAAAAGTCGAAAAAGTAATGCCATACCTTCACTTCCTTCCAAACTTGTTTGAGGCTACTATAGCGCAAGTCTAGAGCAACAACATTCGCCAGATGAAGATCAGCCGGAAGAAATTCCAAAGGGCATTCAGACCAACAAAGCCATCTTAACCTCTTTGAAATATGCTCGTAGGATCCAGTGAGGCTTACATTGTTGAGTTGAAGTAGCCTTAGTCTTTTCATCTTTCTGAATGCTTTAGTATTCAATTCACTAAATCGTGGCAGGTCTAGACTGAGGCCTTCAACTTTCCCTGTACCCTGATAATGAAAAACATTAAATTAATAACAGAACATCCCTCTTCTCTCTGCTACTCTATACTCCAGATACTGTTTTACCAGCTTGATTAAATTGGCTGATGTGGCATACATTAAACCACCACAATGGTTGGTAAAAGAAGTGGGTGGATTTATCTGGTAGTTTTAGACTTTTAGCATTTTCCTTTTGAAACTTGATTGTATTTGCCTTGGCTACTCACCACTCCATTGTTGACATGGCATTCCAGTTGCTCCTTTTGTCACCATCATGTGAATATCTAGGTGGTAACTAGTACAACCTGACTAATTCTTTGGTTAGCATTACTGAGCCATCAGAATTGTGCAATTTTGTCTCAAAATGGTTGGTCTTAGCTATGAGTAAAAAGTTGCATTTTCATTTACTATTCCTCTGAAGTGTATTATGAATGTCAAGTATATAATAGTGACCAATAAACTACAAGCTCAGTGTCAAGGGGCGCATGCGTCAGATGCATGGGGGCTGTGTTTCCTAGTGATCTTGGATTAGAGGTCAAAATTTCAAGCTCATCAAGATATAATATGAAAGTTCGAGTAAAAGTTCAAATTCATGATGATGTTTCAATGAACATAAAAGTATCACAAGAATGGAATAAAAAACCAAAAGCAAAAAATTGAAATTGAAACACGAGAGGGAAAAAAATTAATTTAAAAAAAGTAAATGTTGAAAATAGGTTTCTTAAAAAGTAACAGAAAATAGGTTATATCAAGACTCAAGAATATATGTATGTGAACGTTCCTTTAATATTCCATATTGATTATTTGGAAATTTGAAGGTCTCCCATTGCTGCCATTTTTCTCACAGATTCTCTTTACTTTTCCTTTTTGTTTTTTTTGGTTTTTTTCCCATTATCTCGTCATCTTTCATTTTCTTTCTCTGATGGAAAAGGAAAAATTGAAGAACAAACGCCCCACTCGCTAGACACGTTGATGCGTCCATGTATGTGGGAGAGTGGGCCAATGACAGACTATCATGCTAGCCGGATTCAATAAAGAACCTATTGGGATTAGTCACATGAGCCATTTTGTGCTTTGATATAAAGTCTTGTCAACACTGTAGCTTGTCCATCATGACAGCAATCTTTTGGACACAAAGTGGCTCAGATCAATGGCTGCTTTGGAGGTGATATTTGGTGTATGGACTGATTAAGGAAATTTTATCCACATGAACAAAAGCCAAGCCAAAATGCATGACCTCCATAAATGGCATTATGTATTGCAAGGTTACCTAGATGCCTCACAATTAAGGGACATATGGAAAGTATTTGAGCCCTTTTTTATTTTTGTTTTTATAACCATGACAAGAGTTAAAACCCATCATCCCCACCACCGTACTATCCTTTCAGATGCCATAGATCACTATGCTATTACGGTTTTAGCCAGTTTAATTTAGTGTTATGATGCCTTGTGCATACGAATCAAAAGAAAACTAGAACTTGAATGTTTATATATTCCCACCAACTTTCCTATAATGATAACAAAAGTTCTCCCAGCTAAAAAAAGAAAAGAAAAAAACACAACAAAAGAAGTTCATGTGTGTTTCTTACCATTTTATCCGTCAATAAATCAAAAGCCTCTTTATGATGCCACACTCTGCTACGTTTTCCAGGCTTATTTGGGTACTCTTGGCGAACAATTTCCCTTCCCATGTCTCGAAGTAGATCATGCATCACCAACTCATTGTGATCTCCGATTTTTATAAGACACCTCTTAATGAGAGTATTCATTCCATCAACCACAAAGAAATCACTGCAGCCATCCAATATGCGAAATACATAGTCCTTATTCATTCCAATAAAGAAACATGCAATATCAAGGAATAAATTCTTTTGTGAATCATCATCCAAAGAATGATAATTTATTTCAAGTTGTTTCTGAATATCTGCATTGGGATATGCTCTTAGTTTCTCCAATCTACTTTTCCACCCATCGACACTTTGATCAGACAAAGAAGAGCCCAAACCTATAAGATCTAATGGATTACCTCCAACATAACTTACTACACTTTTTGCACACTCTGTGTCCTCTTCCTTAGGACACCACTGATCAAAGGCATTAATACTTAATAGCCATCCATGATTCAACTTTTCAACCTCATATTGCTTAAACACTGTAGACAATTCTAGTAGATTCTTTATTCTAGTTGTTATTATTATTCTACTCCCTGGAGATAGCCAACAACGGTTTCCAAGTATTTTGTTTATTTGTTCCAATTTATCTACATCATCGAGAACAATAAGAACTTTCAAACCCTGTAGTCGTTCTTCAATCACTTTGAGTCCTCTATCCTCATTGAATATCTTCTCATGTTTTCCCTTCAAGATTTCAGAGAGAAGCTGTTTTTGTAAACGAACTGTACCACTAGGATCAGAATTTTCTCTGACATTTTTAAGAAAGCAGCTACCATCAAATTTAGAAAAAATTGAATTGTAAACTTCAATGGCAATTGTCGTCTTGCCTATTCCACCCATGCCACAAATCCCAACTATGCAAACATTGATTGGCTCATCATATAGCAACGATATCACCACATTAGAATGAAAATCTAAACCAATAGGATTGAGAGCATTATTCAATCTTTTGGAAATAAGTTTATTTGAAATCTCCTTCACAATATTATCAATAATCACCGACTCATGCCTGTCAATCATAAACAAAAAAGGGAATACTAAGAACACAATAAACAGGCAGTTAGTTGAAACAAGCAATAAAATCAAGTCTAAAGACACAAAGATTCATGGAATAAATTTCATGATATTTCATTTTAGTAGTTGCAGATTTTATATATATATATATATAGATATTATTTTAGTCATTGCAAACAATATATAAACAAAACAATGCTGTCAATCAATAATTGAAAGAAATATAATGTTAAATACTAATTGAATATGTTATGCACACACAAAAGGGAGAACCATATCACAATTCAAATGATTTCTTCAAAATCTATAGTTCCATTTTGAATGGGTAACATAGGTGATATTAATGTTATGATATTTACACACTTCAACGCGACCAAGATATTTTCACACTTCAAATTTATTAATATCAACTCTACTTTAGCAATTCATTTTGATTATTCAAATGTAATTTCACCCATGATGTGGTGGGTCAGTCCCAATCTTCCATTATCACATTGCACATGTCAAATTTGCTCTGATAATAGATGAGCATATGAATCATGACTACACCTAATTTATTCCGAACAAATAAATCATTTATTATAAAAAAAAAATGATTATATTTTATAAATGAAGAAGTGAAAAACTTCAATGATTTTTGGACCCAATCACTAGACTCATGAAGAAGAGTAGAACTCTTCAAACAAAGTATTTTCTTTGTTATGAGCCTAGAAATCACTTATAACAATGAAAACAGAGTACTCTTTAAATTCTTAGCACTTGCTCTCCAAAAAATTTAGAACACAAGATGCCATTGCTAAAAGGCCTCAATGTACATTTTCTTGTGAACCTCCAGATATAAGGTCATGTGTCTCTTTATTTTAAGGGAAGTACTCATTTGCTTCCTTTGAATAGGTACAAGTCGGTGGTTATGGTAGTTTTGAGTATCTAGAAACTCATTTAACTTCCATAAACAGAAAAATTAATTAAATTACATTTAATAAAAATAGAGTACCCACCGTTGGGAATGTGTCTCGCACCCTGAGGCTGTGATCCAATGCATTGTGGCTATTCGTACTTGGGTATAATCATCATTTTGTACTTCCTTTAGTTGTGTTAACCGTTAAGGTTATATATAACTATCATTTTCCTATCAGATCAACATTAGTTATCTATGCCATCACCTTAATCCTTCCTTGGCCATATCAGTTACAAACTGATAACACATTGTTGCTCTAAACGAATGCGCAATCAAAGACTTTAATTTTGCACCAAAATTTTTAGAAGCTGGCATAGATTTCTCTCTATCTAGCAACATTTCACCCTAATCTCACTTAATGTTTCATTCTAAAACTCCCTTTTGGACCTGCTTAGGTTAATAATTTCTTCAACACAACAAAGTTTGATTCAGATTGCTAGTTCTAAAGATTTACTATTGACAAGCCGCAACAATCATAGCTATAAAAACTAAAAATGTTATTGAACTGAGTTCAATCAAATGGAAGAAAATGTTCAATTCATTAAGATTTGTAATCAAAACATGTTCGCACTACCTCAATTGTAGTAGCCCCTAGTCCATATAAACTAGTAAATCCACTATAAATAATGTTCCCTACTCTAACCTCTAATTTAATTCAGACTAAGGGATTGCACTCACTCAGCTAGCTCTTAAGAGACTTTTGTGTCGGTGCTTAGTGAAAGCTATCTAATAGGCCTATAGACACCCCATTTTTACAATAGGTGAAAACAGTATTCCAAGACCAATTGCTTGACTCACAATCACAATTTTGACTTTCATGGGCCCATGAGCCCCAAATGGGCCCAATTGTTTCAAAATACGCTTTTCCAAGGAAGGCATTGGATCAACAATCGAACTGTACTGATGTGAAGGGTTTAGCAAGGGCTTTCTATCTCTGTATGGAGAGCCCCATTATTTTTTCTGGATCTTGAAATATCAACAAACCAAGTTTTGTTTATTATTGGGCCAGTTAGTCCCAAAGATCACTTTTTCACAGAAAAGGTCAAACGATGCGATAACTGCTATTTTTATTTAGTATAATTTATTTAATTTCTGCTTAATTGTGTTTTGGATATTCTTTATTTTGTAGTTCAGTGACTTATATTGTTTGAATAGCTTTTGAACTGATCAGAGAATCCTAAATCAATCCTGTTATTTTTATGAAGTACTAGAAGTCTAAGGTTGAACAATAGGAAAAAGGTTCATTTTTTACTTTTTTCATACTTGAATAACTTTTCCCAGTAATTACTGTTTATAACTTTATATACATATATATAAGACGTGATTTTATGGGAACTTGACATATATATAAGACATGTGATTTGATGGGAATTTGATATCTTGAATAGATTCATTTACTTACATGTTTATTTTTGGGTTGCTATAAGCAATTGGAGTTTTTGTACTAATATTGGAAAATGAGATTTTAATTTATTTGGATTTGAAAATTTTTTATATTTTATTTAAATGCAAATGGGGGGTTGTTTGATTATTTTCATTAAAAAATTAAAGTAAATGGAGAAGAAAAAAGAATGAGGACACTAACTTAAATGTTTTTAATATAATTAAGTCTATGGTCTATATTATTGGAGTATGTGCCAATGCTAGAGCCTGGAAAAGGTCCTGAGTTGTGGCATGGGTGGAATAGGCAAGACGACAATTGCCATTGAAGTTTACAATTCAATTTTTTCTAAATTTGATGGTAGCTGCTTTCTTAAAAATGTCAGAGAAAATTCTGATCCTA
>Ga0115848_100810_pt1 | contig 12811 bp, 9 predicted proteins | sample InSIn3gowninarea_FD_83862 | JGI IMG/M metagenome (GOLD analysis project Ga0115848, IMG submission 83862) | reverse complement strand
CGAAACAACTGACCGATATTTTCCATAAAATATGACTATGCTTTTTTGCGCCCCAAAGCAATGAAATAAATTGGAATTCCAAGTAGTACAATCAAAAGTCCATAATAAGGATAAGCACCCCAGGATATTCTTTCCATTCAAGGTCCTTTTGCCGTACAGCAGTACGTTGTGAATGAGATCCAGGAAGTTTATCGTTTGCAAGGTGTAAAAATCAATGACAAGCACATTGAAGTAATCGTTCGCCAGATGATGCGTAAAGTGTCAATCGTTGATCCGGGTGATACGAAATTCCTGGAAGAAGATCTGACAGATAAGTTTGAGTTTATTGACGAGAACGATCACATCTTTGACAAAAAAGTTGTAACAGAACCTGGTGAATCAACCCGCATGAGAGCCGGCCAGATAGTAACGCTTCGTGAACTGCGTGAAGAAAACTCAATTCTTCGCCGGAACGACAAAAAGCTGGTAGAATACCGTGATGCAAAACCTGCCACTTCGCAACCAACGTTGCTGGGTATCACAAAGGCATCACTGGGTGTACAAAGCTGGATCTCTGCTGCGTCCTTCCAGGAAACAACCAAAGTATTGTCATCTGCAGCCATACAAGGTAAAACAGATGATATGCTTGGCCTGAAAGAGAACGTAATCACAGGTCACCTGATTCCTGCCGGTACCGGTCTGCGTGACTTCGAAAACATGATTGTTGGTAGCAAGGAAGAATATGAATTGCTGCAAACTGCCCGCGAGGCCATGTCTTTTGATGACGACGAATAAGGTCCACTTTACCTGACTCAAAATACCCAAGGAGCAAGAGAAATCTTGCTCCTTTTTTGTTTTTTATTCGTCGGGTTGTCCTCTCGTTTTTCCACTGATTACCATCAACTGTTTTAACACTTCAAAATGCGCTGTTAACCCTATTTTCGTTAGCTAAATTTTTCCCTGCATGAAGAATGCTTCACTCATTTTGAATCTGGTTTTATTGGTTGCTGTTGGTGTGTTGTTTTACCTGCATTTTTCGGGCAAAAAAAGTACGGTTAATACCAGGATTGCTTCTTCAAACCAAAATAGTGCTGTAGCAAAAGGTGATTTTAAAATCGCCTATTTTGATATGGACTCTATCAACAATTCATTCATGCTGATCAAAGATGTAAAGTCAGAGTTGAGCAGGGAAGAAGAAAAGATCAATGTCGAATTAACCCGTTTGCAGAAATCATACAACGATAAGATTACGCACTACCAGGGACAGTCGCAAAACATGTCCCAGGTTGAATCGGAAAAAGCCAACCGTGATATCCTGCAACTGCAGGATAAAATCCGCAGCACAAAGCAAAACATGGAAGCAAAATACCAGGACCTGTACATGCGCAAAATGCAGGACGTAAAAGCAAAGGTGGAAGATTACCTGAAAGAATTTAATAAAGACAAAGGGTACGCCTACATCCTCGCCTACGAGCCCGGATTTATTTTCTATCGTGATAGCGCTTTGAATATTACAGATGCCATCATTGCCGGTCTGAATGAAAAATATAAAAAGAAATAACTGATATAAATTGTTCTTATTTGAAACGTGAAGCAGGTGTGAACTTTGAAAATAAAGACACTCTTGCTTCACGTTTTTCGTTTCACTCTTCACATTCCTGAAAAACGTATCTTCCAAAAAATTTCATTGCATGCAGGAGGAAGTACTCTCACCGAAAGAAGCGATAAAGGAAGACCAGTCATTTAAACGTTCGCTTGGTTTAACAGATGCTACCATGGTCGTAGCCGGATCAATGATCGGTTCCGGAATCTTTATTGTAAGTGCCGACATGCTGAAAGATCTTGGGTCGGCGGGTTGGTTAATTGCTGCCTGGCTGATCACCGGATTCATGACGCTGACAGCCGCGTTGAGTTATGGTGAACTGAGTGCTATGTTTCCGAAAGCCGGTGGGCAGTATGTTTACCTGAGAGAGGCATACAATCCATTTATTGGTTTTCTGTACGGGTGGAGTTTTTTTGCGGTCATTCAAACCGGAACTATTGCGGCCGTTGCTGTTGCCTTTGGAAAATTTTTAGGTTACCTGGAACCTTCGTTAGGTGATGGAAACATCCTGTTGGGTTCCGCAGATGGCTTTAAGATAACTGCGGCACAAATGGTGGGTATTGTTCTTATTGTTTTACTCACCTATATCAATACAAGGGGAATAAAAAGCGGAAAGCTTATTCAGACAACCTTCACATCGGCAAAGCTCCTTGCTCTTTTCGGTCTTATCATATTCGGTTTTCTTGCAGCAAAATCAGCTGTGTGGAATGCCAACTGGCAGGATGCCTGGGAATTAAAACAACATGCATCCCGTATTGAAGGCGGTGCAGGCGGAAACACCTGGACGCCCTTGCTTGGCTTTGTAGCTTTGGGAGTTATAGCTTCTGGTATGGTGGGAAGTATCTTTAGTTCCGATGCCTGGAACAATGTAACATTTATTGCCGGAGAAGTGAAAAATCCTCAGCGTAACATCGGTCTAAGTTTGTTCCTGGGTACGCTGATCGTTACGATCATTTACGTTTCTACAAACCTGATGTATCTTTCTGTTTTACCTATCAATCAACTGGCCTTTGCTACCGATAACAGGATAGCCTTATCCGTATCCAACGAAATTTTTGGTGCGGTGGGAACAACAATATTGGCAGTGTTGATCATGGTGTCAACCTTTGGCTGCAACAACGGTTTGATACTCGCCGGCGCAAGAGTTTATTACACCATGGCAAAGGATGGATTGTTCTTTAAGCAAACCGGCACATTGAATAAAAATGCAGTTCCCGAATATGCTCTCTGGATTCAATGCGCCATGGCCTGTGCTCTTTGCCTGAGTGGTCAGTACGGCAACCTGCTTGACATGGTTTCTTTTGTGGTTGTACTGTTTTATGTACTCACCATTGCAGGCATCTTTATCCTTCGTAAAAAAAGCCCTGATGCGGAAAGACCATACAAAGCGTTTGGCTACCCGGTTCTTCCCTGCCATTTATATTGTTATGGGTATTGCATTTTGCACCTTGTTGATTTTGTACCAGGGTGCTTATCCTTATTATGGACTTTTGATTGTACTACTTGGAATTCCAATTTATTTCATTGCTTTGGGGCGCAAAAAAGCATAGTCATATTTTATGGAAAATATCGGTCAGTTGTTTCGGGAATTTTCAACAATGAAAGTAGGGGTAATAGGAGATGTAATGTTAGATACCTACATCTGGGGTGAAGTTGAACGGATTTCGCCGGAGGCTCCTGTGCCGATTGTTTCTCTCCATCATCGTGAACAGCGGTTGGGCGGTGCCGGAAACGTGGCGCTGAACTTGCGTTCCATGGGTGCACAGGCTTTTATTATTTCGGTAACCGGTGCCGATAGTGAAGCTGATTGCCTGATGAAGTTGTATGCCGAAAAAGAAATAAACACCGCGTATTGCTTTGGCAGTGAAAACCGTGTGACAACCAATAAAACACGTGTCATCAGTCGTAATCAGCATATGATGCGGCTTGATGCTGAAATCACCAATGACTTGTCGGTAGACGATCAAAAACGTATTCTGGAACGGTTTGAATCATTTGTTCAGGAAGAAAAACCACAGGTAGTAATTCTGGAAGATTACAACAAAGGTGTCCTGACAAAAGAAGTGATTGATGGCGTGATAGCCATTTGCCAAAAGAATAATGTTATAACGGCCGTTGATCCAAAGCGGAAGAATTTTTTTGCTTATAAAGGTGTTGACATATTTAAGCCCAATCTGAAAGAGGTTCGTGAGTCTTTAAACATTCTGACCGTTGATGCGCAACTTTCCGACCTGGAAAGAATTCACAAAGAACTGCATTCCATTTTACAGCACCGTATCTCATTTATTACCCTATCGGAGAAAGGCGTGTTTTACCAGCTTGAAAGCGAGGCTGCTATCATTCCATCACACATCCGAAACATTGCTGACGTATCTGGCGCCGGCGATACGGTGATTGCCGTTGCTGCACTTGTTTATGCTGCCCGGCAGAATGTACACCTGATGGCTGAAATGGCGAACATTGCCGGCGGTCTTGTTTGCGAAGAAGTTGGTACTGCAGCTATTGATCCTTCGAAGTTGTTTCATGAGTGTGAGTTGCTGTTAAACTAAAGTTGACGAAGGGACAAGTGCACTTTGTAGTAAGGGTAAGTGATGTATGCTAGCTTTCTCTTCTTATCACATGCATTGACTTTTGCAGCGAGAGTATCATGATATCTTAATGACAGTTAACCTTTTTGCAGGTGCCCATTCCGTAGACTTGAAGGCACCGACAGCTTTCCAAAACGTTACTTTAAAGCATTCAGTAAACAGGGGTTTAGCAGGATAATTCCGTTAACGATTATTTATCATTTATCGACTAAACCATGGGCATTAATTGCCTTCTATGTATTGTCCCTGAAAGCTGATAACCTATTCCGATTTAGACTGCCAGAATTGACAGTCCTGATTCGTCCTTATTGAATGCAACGAGGCCCTTCGATTTAGAAGGGCCTCACTTATTTTACAGTAAAAAGTATTTTAAAAGGGATTCATCAATTCATCAATTACCTTTTACTTTTTGAATTTTACTTAATAACACTTGCCATTGTTTTGCCAATATCAGCAGGGCTATGTGCTACATGAATACCGCATTCTTCCATGATCTGCATTTTGGCAGCAGCCGTATCTTCTGCGCCACCGACAATAGCACCGGCGTGTCCCATACGGCGTCCCGGAGGTGCTGTTTGCCCGGCTATAAACCCTACAACCGGTTTTTGATTGCCGTTGTCGCGAATCCAACGGGCAGCCTCTGCTTCCATACCGCCACCAATCTCACCAATCATCACAATAGCATCCGTTTCAGGATCATTCATAAACAGCTCAACGGCTTCTTTTGTGGTAGTTCCAATAATAGGATCGCCGCCAATACCAACAGCGGTAGAAATACCTAAACCTGCTTTGGCTACCTGGTCGGCTGCTTCGTATGTTAAGGTTCCTGATTTTGATACAATACCAATGCGGCCTTTCTTGAAAACAAACCCTGGCATAATGCCCACTTTGCATTCATCTGCAGTAATAACACCTGGACAGTTAGGACCAATCAGCCTTGTATTCTTTCCTTGTAACGAAGCCTTCACTTTCACCATGTCCTGCACGGGAATTCCTTCTGTGATACACACAACCAATCCAACTCCTGCATCAGCAGCTTCCATAATGGCATCCGCTGCAAAAGCAGGCGGTACAAAAATGATAGAGACATTGGCACCGGTTTCTTTTACACAATCCGCTACAGTATTGAATACTTTCCTGTCGAGGTGCGTAGTGCCACCTTTACCGGGTGTAACACCGCCTACCACGTTTGTTCCGTACTCAATCATTTGCGAAGCATGAAATGTACCTTCTGTGCCGGTGAAGCCCTGCACCAGTATTTTCGAATCTTTGTTAACAAGAATGCTCATAATTGATTTTAAGTTGCGCAAAAGTAACGAGAAACTATAAAAGTTCGTGGTTTGTAATTTGCGGTTCGGGGTTGGTTCGCATAAATCTTACAAATGGTATGTTCCACTATTTCATCAAAAAAGAGGGACATTTCTAATCAACTTCAAATCTCAAACTACAAAGGGCAAACTGTTCTTTCCGTAACTTTACCACGCTTAAATAAACCCTTCTCAACATAAAATCAACAACCTAATGGGAATTATCAAAGACAGGTTTAAAGAAAAAGGCGATGCGCTTGCTGCCGAAATGAAGGACCTTCTGAAAGAACATGGGACGAAAAAGATTGGTGAAGTACAACTATCACAGATTTACCAGGGCATGCGTGGTATGACAGGCCTTGTAACGGAAACATCCCTGCTGGATGCGCAGGAAGGTATCCGTTTCCGTGGTTATTCACTTCCTGAGTTGAGCGAAAAGCTACCTAAAGCCGAAGGTGGATCGGAGCCTTTGCCCGAAGGGCTTTTTTACCTGATGCTGATTGGTGAATTGCCTACGGATGCAGATGTACAACATGTAACCGATGTATGGCAGCGCCGCAGCCATGTGCCCAACCATGTTTTTGCCACCATTGAAGCTTTACCTGTAACAGCTCACCCCATGACACAGTTTGTGGCGGCGGTGATGGCCCTGCAAACCGAAAGTCAGTTTGCAAAACGCTACGCAGCCGGCATGAACAAAAAAGATTATTGGGATGCTGTGTTTGATGACAGCATGGACCTGATTGCACGCCTTCCACGTGTGGCAGCCTATATCTACCGCCGCAAATACAAAGGCGGCGACCATATTCAGCCGGATGGGTTACTGGACTGGGCCGGCAACTTTGCCCATATGATGGGTTATTCCGACGAAAGTTTTAAAGAGCTGATGCGTCTGTACATGACCATCCATGCCGACCACGAAGGAGGTAATGTCTCTGCCCATACAACGCACCTTGTAGGCTCTGCGTTAAGCGATCCGTACCTGAGCTATGCGGCTGGTATGAATGGCCTTGCGGGACCTTTGCACGGCCTGGCCAACCAGGAAGTGATCAAGTGGATATTTGAGATGAGGGAAGAGCTGGGAACTGAAGCCCCCACCCAAGAGCAGATTGTTGAGTACGTTAAGAAAACCCTTGCTTCCGGTAAGGTGGTTCCTGGTTATGGACATGCCGTTCTTCGCAAAACCGATCCACGGTTTACGGCGCAAATGGAATTTGGTAAAAAGCATATGCCGGATGATCCGCTGGTACAAACGGTATGGAATATTTACGAAGCAGTTCCGCCCATTCTGCAGTCGCTTGGAAAAATCAAAAATCCTTGGCCAAATGTGGATGCACACAGCGGTGCCTTGCTGGTGCATTACGGCATGGTTGAATATGAATTTTACACGGTTCTATTTGCCGTTAGCCGTGCACTGGGTGTATTGGCAAGCCTTTGCTGGGACAGGGTTTTGGGCTTCCCGCTGGAACGTCCGAAATCAGTAACAACTGACCTAGTAAAAAAATGGCTGAAAGGTGAAGATGAAATCTGGGGAGAATAAATTTCTCAGTAGTCAATAAACAACAATGCCCGTGTAATCACGGGCATTGTTGTTTGTCGCACAGAGCAAAAGATAGTAAATGAATCCGTAAAAGAAATTGTTCTAAAAGCCTTCAGTATTAAAGTGCAAAATTTTTTTTAACCATGGAACCTTTACTTTATGTTCTGCGCTGCATCATTCAAAGCTTTAAAATTCTTCTTCTTTGCTCTGTGCGACAAATTTTTTTTGTACTCAGCTGCAGTACGGCTATGAAGCTTCCGTTGCGACGCTCCGTTCATCGTTCTTACCAATATTGAACAGAAGCCATTCAATTTTTTTTAACTATTAGGAAAGCCGAAACATTAGTAATAAAATAAGGCTGCGTATCTCCTTTGGGGACACAGGGTAGTTATCTTTGTTTTTATGCATTATGTGTCCGCCGAGAATTTGAGTAAGTCCTATGGTATAAAACCGTTGTTTCAAAACATTTCCTTTCATATTTCCGAGGGTGATAAAATTGCGCTGGTAGCCCGTAATGGTTCGGGTAAGTCAACGCTGCTGAAAATCATTGCCGGTCAGGAAACGGCTGAGTCGGGAAAAGTATGGATCAACAAAGATGTTGACCTGGCTTTTTTTGAGCAGGAGCCGAAGCTTAACGAAAACGCTACCACACTTGATAATATCTTTCACATTGCTCACCCTGTTTTAGCTGCCATCAAAGAGTACGAAGAATTGGTAGATGAGCAGGAAGACACAGCTGAATACCACCGGAAGTTCAGCGATGCCATGATCAAAATGGACGACATGGGTGCCTGGGATTTTGAAGCCAAGGTGCAGCAGATTCTGAGTAAACTGAAAGTGCAGCATCTTCATCAAAAAGTTTCAACACTAAGTGGCGGACAACGCAAACGGATAGCCCTTGCCAGAACGTTGATTGATATAGGATTTGAGCACAAGCATGTGCTGCTGATCATGGATGAACCGACCAACCACCTTGATGTTGAAATGGTGGAATGGCTGGAGCATTACCTGAACAAAGAAAACGTCACCCTGATTTTAGTAACCCACGACCGCTATTTTTTGGATAACGTCTGCAGCGAGATATGGGAGATGGATGAAAACCTTTATGTACACAAAGGCGATTATCAAAACTTTTTAGAGAAGAAAGCAGCACGGGAAGAAGCCGAAGCGGCCACCATCAGCAAAGCCAGGAATCTTTATCGCAAAGAACTGGAATGGATGCGCAAGCAACCAAAGGCCCGTACCACCAAATCAAAAAGCCGCCAGGATAATTTTTACGAAATAGAGAAAAAGGCAAAGCAGCAATTGCTGGATCAGCAGGTTCAGCTGCAAAGCAAAATGAGCCGGTTGGGTGGTAAGATTGTGGAGATGAAGAAAGTGTACAAGAACTATGGTGAAAAAGTAATTCTGAAAGGGTTTGATTACGCTTTTAAAAAAGGCGAGCGGCTGGGTATTGTTGGTAAAAACGGTGCCGGTAAATCGACCTTCATCAATATACTGCAGGAGTTGGAACCGGCAGACAGCGGAAAGATCAATGTAGGTGACACAGTGGTTTTTGGAAACTATTCGCAAACAGGCCTGCAGGTAAAAGAAGACATGCGGGTGATTGAATATGTAAAGAACATTGCCGAAAACTTTCCGTTGGCGGATGGCTCTTCCATGAGTGCTTCTCAGTTTTTGGAGCTTTTTCTTTTTCCACCGGAGCAGCAGTACACGTACATCAGCCGCTTAAGCGGTGGCGAGAAACGCCGCCTGCATTTGCTGACTATCCTGTTTCGCAATCCTAACTTTTTAATACTTGATGAACCGACGAATGACCTTGACCTTCCAACGCTTTCTGTGCTGGAATCCTTTCTGCTCGACTTCCCGGGTTGTTTGCTGATTGTAAGCCACGACCGTTATTTTATGGATCGTTTGATAGACCATCTTTTTGTTTTTGAAGGAGAAGGACAGATAAGAGATTTCCCGGGCAATTATACGCAATACCGCGAATGGCAGAAACAACAGGAAGCTATGCCGGAGGAAGTAAAAAAAGAAGCACCTGTTGTGCAGAAAACAGAAGAAAAGCCAGCTGCACCAAAAAGGAAACTAAGCTTTAAGGAACAAAAGGAATTTGAAACAATAGAAAAGGAAATCAGGAAGCTGGAAGCCGAAAGAGTGCAGCTGACGGAGCAGCTTTCAGATGGTTCGTTGCCATTTGATAAAGTGCAAAAAATATCGGAAAGAATTATTGAGATAAATAATTCAATCGATGAAAAAGAAATGCGCTGGCTGGAGTTGAGCGAAGCCTGACAGCAGCATTTGGTATCATTCGTGTTTTATCGTCCGTATAATTTTTTCAGGATAAATACCTGACATTATGCAAAAGAAAATCTCTATAAAAGTGCTGCCTTCAGAGGCAGCCGATACCGCAAAGCTGGAAACTATTTTAGCACAGGCCTGTGCTGTTTTGCCAACAAGTATTACCGGCTACAACATCCTTAAAAGATCAATTGATGCCCGCAGCCGTCAGCAGGTGTGGATACAGTTAACCGTCAATGTATTTATTGATGAACCATTCCAGGAGTTGGGCCTTCCGCCTTTGCAGTTGCAGGACGTACTTGCTGCCCGGCGAACGGTGGTAGTGATTGGTGCTGGTCCGGCAGGATTGTTTGCTGCCCTGCGGTTGATTGAACTGGGCATTAAACCCATTGTCCTGGAAAGAGGAAAAGATGTTCGTGCAAGACGCCGTGATCTAGCGGCCATCAACAAAGAAGGGGTGATGAACCCCGAAAGCAATTACTGCTTTGGCGAGGGTGGTGCCGGAACGTATAGTGATGGAAAATTGTATACCCGCAGCACCAAACGTGGCGACGTGGCCAAAATATTAAGTACGCTGGTACATTTTGGTGCCGATGAAAAAATCACCTACGAAGCACATCCGCATATTGGTACCAACAAGTTGCCACACATTATTACTGCTATTCGTGAAAAAATAATCCAGTGTGGGGGAGAGGTCCGTTTTCAAAACAAGGTGACCGATTTTTTGATGGAAGGTGACACCGCCAAAGGTGTTGTTGTTAATGGAGAAGAACAGCTGGTGGCAGAAGCCGTCATACTGGCAACAGGCCACTCGGCAAGAGATATTTTCCAATTACTGCACCACAAAAAAATAGAGATACATTTCAAGCCATTTGCCCTCGGTGTTCGTATTGAGCATCCGCAAAATATTATTGATACCATCCAATATCATTGTCCGTCAAGAGGAGAGTTTTTGCCGCCGGCATCTTACAGCCTGGTAGAGCAGGTGAGTGGTAAAGGTGTGTTCTCGTTTTGCATGTGTCCCGGTGGTATCATTGCGCCGGCAGCTACGGCAGAAGGGGAGATAGTGGTCAATGGATGGTCGCCTTCAAAACGAAACAACCCTTATGCAAACAGCGGTATAGTAGTAACCGTTGATGAAGAAAACATCCAGGCCTTTAAAAAACACGAGGCGCTGGCGGGTATGTATTTTCAGCAATCTATTGAAAAGAAAGCTTTTGTTTCAGGCGGCGGTAAATTGATGGCACCGGCACAACGGATGGTTGATTTCACCAATAACAAAGTATCTTCTTCTCTTCCCGACTGCAGCTATTTGCCCGGTATTGGTACGGCTTCTTTGAAAGAAGTTTTGCCCTCTTTTGTACATCAGTCGCTGCAGGCTGCATTTAAAGAATGGGGTAAACGAATGCGAGGTTATTTCACCAACGAAGCTGTGGTTGTTGCTACAGAATCAAGAACCTCGTCGCCGGTGCGTATTCCTCGGGATGAGAGTTTGCAGCACCCGCAAATAAAAAACCTCTACCCCTGTGGTGAAGGTGCCGGTTATGCCGGTGGCATTGTAAGCGCCGCCATGGATGGCGAAAGGGTAGCAGATGCTATTGCAGCAAGGATAAAGATTGATCGTTGATTGATGTTTGTTGATTGTAAATTTTTTTACCGCCAACAAACATCGATCAACAACCGCCTACACTTATTCGCCGCCTTTGCTCCCTTCTTTCTTCGAAAGAAGAAGTTCTTTCTTCAGCAGCTCATTTTTGCGGTAAGCTCTTATCTCACTTTGTAATTTTTCCTGTGCCTGTGCATCCCAGTTTTTTGTAAGCAACGGAGTAAGGTTTGGTTTGCCTGCATCTACCCATGCGGTGTACCAGAAATCGGCAACCAGGTTGGCAGCCCTTAACGCCTGTTTGTTGATGGTTGGTTCCAGCAGCTTACCGTAAGCTTTTGCAAAATTAGTGGTGTAATAGCGAAAGTCTCTGCCGTTGCGTTTTTGGTAACGGTATTTTGTGGAGTCAGTAAATTGTTTGCTCACTTCTCTTTCACCTTCTAAAACCGCTGGCACCAGGGTAAACGTATGCCTGACGGCTTTCCATATTTCCTTTTCAGGGTTCTTTAAATAAGATGCTTTTTTATCTGCCTTCAGGCTAAACTGGTCAAAGGTGACTTCCGGCACAACGCTTTCCCATAAGGAATGAATGCCTTTCTGGTTACTCAACTGACCGTCATAATTGATTGTTGTATGCAGCGGCACATGCGCATCTTCTATGTAATGCGCCATATCGGCCGCATAAAACAAAATGCTGTCTTTTAAACCCTTCCGAAAGGCGTTGGTGAGCCTGTCTTTCATCACAATTACCCAGTAAGGCACGTAACCATATTTCAGCAGACTGTCTTTGTTATAGATAGCAACCGCAGCATTCCAGTCAAACGGCATTTTATGAACAGCATCCTCGCCGTAAGCTTCAAAATCAATAAAATGTTTAGTGGCTTCTGTGCTATCGCTGTTTCGTCTTTCATCGGGCCTTACGGAATGACGTACCAGGTACTCCATGTTCTGGTAAAAAAACGGCTGCACTTCTTTGGGTAACTGGTAAACCGATAACTGCGTAATGGTACGGTGCATTAAAAAGCCCCAACTGCTGCAAATCACCAATAATCCAACCGCAACCAGCAGGAGACCCTTTTTTCGGGAAAACATCATCTTCATAATGAGGGCAAAATAGGATAAAAAAGAATTTGCTCCGGCAGATAAAAAGAAAGGATACTCTCAGTAGAAAACATCCTTTTATAAATACTTGCGAACAGCTTACTGAAAAATAGCGTTCAGCAGCCCTGCCAGGCGTACGCCACCTTTCAGCAGTCGGTCGTTTACTGTTTGAATATGCCTGAAGTTGTATTCGTACCCTGAACGCTGATCCGGCTTGGTGATCTCTGGATACAGTTGCTCTGCTATCTGGTACGATTCCACAATCCACTCACTCATTGGCAGCTTTTGCCATTGCATCCGTTGGTTAAGCGTTGCATGATTGATAGCAGCGGTGTATTCGGTATAGCTAAGCTGCTGGAAATTGATCAGCGACTCATCCCACACAGCATGCAGGTTTGTTGGTGTATTAAACCAGGTCACTTTAACCCTGTTTCCGCCCAGGTCTTCCTTGCGGCCGGTGTGCATGGGCTGGTGTACATCGCCAACAAAATGAATCAGCAGGCGCAGATACATCTGCTTTTTCTCCATAGGAAGCTGCTTCTTTTTCAACTCCTTCACCAGGAAGTTCATTCTTGTATAAATATTGGTTGAGGTATCATTTTTCAAAAACGTCAGTACCTGCTCCCTGTTTAATTCTTTATCAAGGTTCACATAATGCCAAGAACTGATGTAGTTGTAGGTTGAGTCCGATTTAATAAAGTCGGCCCAGTTGCTTGCCATGGCAATGGATTCGGTTCCCAAAATTTTACGGATCTCTGTTTTAGCTTTTGCAGAAAGGTATTGACTGGC
>Ga0115848_100751_pt2 | contig 12828 bp, 15 predicted proteins | sample InSIn3gowninarea_FD_83862 | JGI IMG/M metagenome (GOLD analysis project Ga0115848, IMG submission 83862) | reverse complement strand
CATATTTCATGAAATGCAGCTTTCTAACATAAAACCTGATGTAGTCACTATGGTTAGTGTGATTACCGCTTGTGCTGGGTTAGCAGCTATTCAGCAAGGTAAGTGTTTCCATGGTTACATAATTAAATGTGAATTCAAGTCAAATGAAATGTTGGAGAATTCTCTCATTGACATGTATGCCAAATGCGGGATAGTAGATATGGCACGCCGAACATTTGACATTATGTCTAGGAAAGATGTTATATCATGGACTGCGATGATTTCTGGGTACGCAATGCATGAGAAGAAGATGGGAGTGGATGATCTTACCTTCTGAGAGTGATTTTGTTTTTGTGGTATTCACCAAACGGGAGGCGTAGAATTTGATATCATGATCATAGTTATCAGTGCATGCAGACTCTTTTGGTTTAAGACAGGGAAAAAAGTGAAAAAACACACCCAATACTTTTGTCTGAGTTTTACATATGTTATGACGTTTAAATGAAGACCACAAATCCCCAATTGACATCACAGTAGGCTGAATGAGCTCAGGAATGCAACATTGTATCAGCTGGTTGTTGTTAATGGAATGTACTAGTCAATTCGGAACGAATGTCTTCTTAAAATCCAGGAGAAAAATAATTTGGAGAACAACACACGCAGAGGCAGAAAGCATCCTTAGACTCAGTTTAGCAAAGTTTCATGGCATACTCAATGATAAGAACAAGTTAATCTATAAGCGACATAGAATATGCTAGGCAATTAATTGACAAAGTTTAGTTTTCTGTTTTGTGTGTTGAACATAAGGGGATATTCTAAGGCTTAGGGGAGAGGACTCAATAGTGGTGCATTTTAACTTTACACCTCTTAAATTTTGATATAATAAAGTTTAATCATTTTAATTTTTTTATAGTTTCTTCTTTATTTAGTTGTCTGTTTATAAATTAAGGTTTCGAATCTTAATTATCAAATTTGATAAGTTAATTACGTATCTTGGCAAAAACTATTTAAAATAACACTTTTTTAAAGTCATACTCATAAGTTTCAATTACAATTTCCCATCGTTAATTACACTTGCACTAGTAATTGAACATTAAATCACATATACAATTAACCTATCAAATTTGATCATGATGACTTGAAATTTTAGTTATAAACAGATAATCAAACGATGAAGAAGCTATAAAAAAATTAAAATGATTCGATTTCATTAAATCGAATTTTAAGAAGCATAAAATTAAAGTGTACCACTACTAGATCCTCTCCCTTATCAATGATATATTTAAAATAATTACTATAATGTACTTATTGACACAAAAATTTACAAAAATTAGTAATTTAATGCATAATTACTAGACCAAATATATAATGTGAATGGACAAATATATAACAATAACTATCACAACCATTGGAACACGCTCACTTATTAGGTCCTCTCCCCTATTATCCATCATTTCATTATTTTTTAATAAAATTATAAATTATGTTAAAACCATTTAAGATTGTTCTTTTAATATGATTCTAAATATTTAATTTGAATTTTATTTTTTATATAATTAAATGTAAAGTTGAGAAGTGAAAATAAATTAGTTTAAAATATTTAAATTATAAACATTCAAACATGATATTTTTTTTAGGTAAATATGGTAACATTTTTTTAGTGATTAAGAAAATGTTGTATGTGTATATGGGGAAACATACCAAACAAATACATATGGAAAGATACATAGGTTAAGTCTATAAACATATGAAATCTAAGATAAAGTATACAAGTTAAGTATCTATATCTTCTTTCTTAAGATCAAGCAAAACCAATGTAGAAAGTATGATGAATATTAAAAGAACAAAATAATATAAGGATATAATTTATAACTTTCTTATCTTTAACATTTTGTGGAACCCAAAGAGATATTTGAAGCAACATACCTTAGGCAAATTACTAGTATAGAAATCATAAACCAAGTAATAAATATTGGATCAACCTATCTAGCCTCCTAAATTCCCCCCCACCTACCCATCCCCCATCAGTCAACGTTAGTAGGGTTCGCCCACTTTTCGATGTTATTTCATCATGAAAGGCATGCATCCATGAGCCATGCCCTATGCGCATTCGAGGTTAAATGTCTAAAGTTTAACCACTTTTTTTTTAAATCATACTTCCTTAAATTTTTTATAAAGTGGACTTTGTTCAAATCATAAATGAAATGTGTTTAACCCATAATGTAAATACCTTTTGTTTTACCTGATATAAATAAAATATGTTTACCCCAAGTAAGATATCATTGTTTGGATTTTTATATGGGGTTAAACGCATCATGTTTATCGAGTAAACTCGAGGAATTTACAATGTCTCATCCATTATGTTCGAGGGGATTTAAACTCAAGGTGTTTGCACCCCCCTCAATTGCCCACCCAAATTTTGATCCCCCTTGATTTGAACATCCTTCCCCTAGGATGCATTTACAAGGGAGGGTTAAACGCTTATTGTTTACATTTTTTAACATCAAGCATTTAATCCCCATCACAATAAACAAAAGGTATTTATCCCAGATCCTTTCATATCACCTTGCATGTATTTGTACATGGTCAACCATTTGTGATGCATCCATTAATGGCCTCGATTAAATGCTTATTATTTATACAAGTAAACAGGAGGCGTTTACACCCTATCATATATTTTGAAGTCATTTTAGGGATAAAATGAAGGTGTTTATCCATTCTCATGACTTTTGTGGACTCTTTAGGGTTAAATGAGAAGTTTATCCCATATTTTTCACATTATCGCCTAGTTCATTATTGGTTATGCTGATGTTGCAAAGCAATTAGATGAGCAACGATGCTTCCTAATTTCAGTCTACAAATTTGTTTATGTTTCAAGTTAGTTGTTTATGCCTCGTTGATATTTTATTTTCCATACTTGTAATTTATCATGGCATTCACAACCATAATGTTCGATTAAAACACTATCTTGAACTCATAACCACAACATTCAATTGTTTATCATGACATTCACAACCACAATGTTCTATAAAAACCCTAATGTGATTTCACAACCATAACATTTGATGAAAATCCATTTTCATATTTCGTATAACTTGCGATCATTGCAGTCCATGAAACTGTGTTTGCACCATACATCTTCTTAAATAATTCCATAATACATAGTTTTTTTGACATGTTGCATGCATGTAGAATAATAGTTGATGAAAATATATTTCCATAATTTTGCAACCATAATGTTCGATGAAAATTTATTAACAAAAAAATAATATCTTGCATTCAAAACCACAATATTCGATGAAATTATATTGGTTTATGTTGTTTCTTCCATAACATTCGATGAAACCCTAGCTTGTATTCTTTCACATTTTATGTACATGCCAACTTGCAATTTCCATATGAACAACATTGATTAAAGATTTCAATCTACAATTTCCTTCAATTGAAGTAAGTTGTTTGTGCCTTGTTCCTATTTAATTTTGTATACTTGTTTATCATGGCATTCACAACCATAATGTTCAATTAAAACCCTAGCTTGATTTCACAACCACAATAATCAATTATTTATCATGGCACTCACAACCATAATGCTCTATAAAAATCCTAGCTTATATTCTTTCATATTTTGCATACATATCAATCAGGGCATTCACAACCATAATGTTAAATGAAAAACCATTTTGAACTACTCTTTGATGGATGCCCATACCTTCTTCTAGAGCTCCCATGCTGGCACATGTTGGAAAAATGATGGCAAAGGTTGCAAAGTTTGTATTCTTCCACATTTTGCATTTGCTTAAAAGTTTGTAGGGTTTTTTTCAGAGAAGTTATTTTTTGCATATCTTGCAATCGTTGCAATCCATGAGACTGCATCTTGATGAGGTATTTTGTTAAACAATTCTTATCCTTTTCAATGTATCCATTGTGTGCATATCATGCGATCATTGCATTCTATGAAACTATGTCTACATCATGCATCTTGATAAAGAATTCCTAGGATTTGTCCATTCTTCCACAGCTTGCATTCATATAATGAAGCTTTTTCAAGTAAATGATTTATTTTAGTTAAGTTTTTTACTATCATGATCTTATAGTTATATTGATTTTAATTAAAGTATATTATCAAATAATTCATTGTCCCTTTCAACGTATCTATTTTGTACATATCCTATGATTATTGCATTCCATGAAACTATGTTTGCATCATGCATCTTGACAAACGATTTCCTGAATTTATGTATTTTTTCATATTTTTCATCCATATAACATCAAGGTTGTTATATGGATGTGAAATGTGTATTCTTCCATATTTGTGTATTCTTCACAAATGACTCATGCATCCCTCACATTAAATTATTTATAACCCTTATATTATATAGATGTGAAATGTGGATTGATGTTGGTAGTGGATGCGAAGGAAGAATTACAAGATTCCAAAGGAGGTAATGTTCTTCAAAAATAAATTTGATATAATTGTGTAGAATGTTATTTATTTTTTATGGTTATTAATTTTATAAGTTCACTACAAATAATATCCAGTATAAATGGTATTGTGAGAAGTTTAAAATAACATAGTTATCTGAACAACAAAAAGGAAGCTAAAAATTAATGAATTATCATCTTTTTTGCACTATTTATGATCTTGGGGAGTACACAAAAGTTTTACATATAGGTTAAGCAAATCTTAATGTAAAACTAATAGAAAATTATCAATTTCACTAAATTTTGATCACATTGTAACTTCAATTATAATTTTTGCATTCCATGAGATTATGTTTTTGTCCTTTATTTTGTCAAATAATTGACAAACCTTATGTATGTTATCAAACTTAGCATACATGCCTATAAAATTCTTTATGCAATTAAAATTCAAATGAAAATCACTTCTATATTTTATTTTATAGATATCAAGGCCCTCTTCTTATGATTTTGAGTTGGCACACATAATAATAACACTAAAAAAGTTAAATTTATCGAGTGGAAGATGGAATTCATTTCATTACATTTGATGGAAGAGGGCCAATGTCTTCTTACAAAGCTCTTATTTTTTATAAGTCACAATCAACGTTATGCATAAGGATCGATGGCAAGAGTAAAATTTTCAAATAATGGCGAACACGATTCAAAGTCATGGCGAAAGTTGTTCAAAATTAATGTATGGTAGGTGGCGAAATGATTTTTTTTTTTAAGTTGGAATTTTTTGGCGATACAGATTATTTTTCAGGTTGATGATGATCATCTGTGAATTTATGCAGACGAGCGAATGAGAAAATATCATGATGAACATCTTGAGAAAAATAGAGACGATCGTCTATGTACATTTGAAGATGATCATCTCCAAAATGTTGAACACGATTGGTTGCACATAATCGAAGATGATCATCTGCATAAATGTGCAGACGATCATCTGTAACTAAACACAGATGATCATCAATAATAGAACATAGACGTTTGCCTGTAAATAAACACTTACGATCACCTATGAATTTATGCTATCGATCATCTGCACCCAAAATCAAACGACTTATCAAAATACTCAAAACTCAGAATGGAATTAAATGCCATCGTACATCATAAATGCAAGCACATGTTAACTTCTATAAAAGGGGTTTTGCTTATCATTTTCATCGCATGTTACACTGTTGATTGCTCTGACCTCTCCAGATCTCATGTTCCCTTCGTTCTCCCTTGATCCTCCTCTCCCCATGCACATTTTGACCTCTCTCTTTGCCACTACTTTCCCCTCGTAGGTTTCCACCTCTTTCCTTGCCCCTCCTTTAACCATGTCAACCTCTAACATTCCTGTAAGGACATAATCGTACAATTACAAGAATCTAATTTGCCCTCAAATTTCAAAGATTCTAACTACTCCAGGATATGACTTTTCATGGCTAGAAGAATCTAGCCTTATGCCGTTGGTTTCAATGGGCATGTTTCCTAATGACATTCCTCTCCTTGATGCCATTCTTAACTCATACGATAATGAAAATTCGACTGTTACAATGACAATCCATGGTAAACCCATTTCCTCCTCTATCAAACCCTCTGATATACATAGGTTGACAGGTCTATCATTCAAAGATTCTATAGAACAAGTCAATACAAAGGCAACTTTGTTAAGTGAAAAAGACAAAATTCTTTTGGAAACAAACTATGGGATCTAGGTCGAGTGTCTTGCAGGTAAAATCGTAAAGTGTTTTTTATTTTTTTTATTGATTTTAAAATTTTTTGTAGATTTTTATATTATAAAAATATAATTTGAGTGTTTGTATATTTTTTGTAGTTAATTACAATCCCTCTAGAAGAGGTCTTAATTTGCATGATGTACACAACACTTTCATGAAGGCTGTCATAGAGTTCTTTCAAGCTAGAATTATTTTGCAAGGGAGATCACTGAACATTCCTTTTTGGGGGTTGTATTATATTTTAAGATGTATTGAGCACACAAGATTCGATTGATGTTCTTTTATTTCTAATAGGATCCGATTTGACATTAGTAGTGTGAAAATTTCATTTTCCCAAAATGTATACTTGTCAACTTGTAACTATTTGCTTGCCTTATACTACGAGGCTCTTTATTCATTGCAAACAACCCAAATATGAACTATTAATCATTGTCAGCTTAAATCGTTAACACTAACAGCAGCTGAAGTGCAGGTAAATTGATTCAAAATTTTTTATTCATGTAAATGTTGATTAACTTTAATAGTATTTTTACATGATTCTTTTAAAAAGTTATCTAATCTTGATGCAGAATAAGGTAGCAAAATCAAGCTTTCGCAGATAGGATGCAATAAAAGGATTGCAGCCTGAAGACGTTGGTGATTCTCAAGGGGATATTAAATTGGCCCTACTGAGGAAGAATCCAAAAAGATGATGGAGAAATGTTAATGTTATCGAGGATTATGAGGATAAATCTAGCAATTCATGCCACAATCACATTCAATCTCCTGTCACAAAAAGAAATTCACATATTAATGTTGATGATGATAATGAAGTTGAATAGGTGCAACAACACAACTCTTCTATCCTGGTTTTAGGTATACATCACTTACTTTGTGCAATATTATTTGTCAATCATCTTAATAATATCAAAGATGATCATCTATACAGTTATTATGTCGATCATCTCCATAATGATGGAGACGATCGTCTGTACAATTATTATGATGATCGTCTCTATTATTTCGCAAATGATCATCTCCATAAATAATTTTACAAATCATTTTACTTGTTTCTATATCTTTTTAATGGTTTATTGATTACAATCATAGATGCAAATATAGTTAAAAATATTGTTCTTCCATTGTGATAACCCATTTTCACAAAGTTAATAAATTACTAATGATATAAATTTTATTTTTGAAGGTCACACCTTGCCTCCCAATATTACAATTCCATAGAAGCATCAACCTGGATTGCGAGCAACTCTTCCACCCCCTATTTTAGCTATGAGAGGCTAGCTATCGATATCTCCAAGAGGGAAATAGATTCTGCTAGATATTTTGGCAACTATTTCAACCATTGTGAGATCAAAATCTATAAGGAGAATGAGATCGAGAAAAATAACAAAATCCAATGTGCCTGGGCCATACAATATTCCATCCATTGATGACGTACCAAATTTTACTTTATCAAATATTAATTCAGTTACATGTAACACTTTCGATTTTTGCACACCAAACCTTGATGAGGATTATCTCAAAGGAATGGTGGAGGAGCAAGATAAAATGCATGGTGAGGGTAAAGGCAAAGGCAGTGAACATCAATCTGTTGTAAGCCAGAAGCCTCCAAAAATGTTACTTAAGTTGAAGAGGAAGATGAAGAAGATGAGGATGACGATTTAAATCCTTCATTTTCTCCTGATAGCTTAGTGTGTTGGAATATTGAGGGAATAATCCGAAATTCTATTCTTCCTAATCTTCTAAATGCAAAGATGTGGGAATATCATGCCAAAGTACTTTTCAACAAGATCAACTCTAGGTTTGCTAACCATGCAAAGAGGAATAATATCTTCTCCACTTTAGAAAACTCTCTTGAGAAGCTTGCTGCGCATTTTAAAGCGACCACAACAGGAAAGACAACCTTTGCTTCCCCCTATTCTAACATTGATGTTAATCACATTTTAACTAAGTTAGAGAATTTGGATGATGAGGCCCAGGCCTACTACAACTATTGGAACAGTGATATACGAAAGGTGGATGTAGCTGAAGCTACAAAAGAAGTAGCTAAGGTAACAATTTTGTTATCAATTTCATCTTCTTTTTATTATTGTAGTTTTTTTCCTATTTTATTTTTGTTTTCATATCTATGTAACATCCCCCTTTTTGTTCCAGTCCAACTTTGATAACTTGAAGAAGCATGTAAACAACTTGGTTGTTCAAGTTGAAAAGGCAAGGAAGAGTTTGCTAAATGCATCCATGATGAAGGAGAAGTTGCTTAAAGTTTTAAAGGACAACCAAGCACTCAAGTTAATCATAAAAGAGCATAATATGGATTATCACGTTCTGATGAAACAAAAAGAGAAGGGGACGGAAGCAACTATTATACCAGGAGAGGATGGGGGAAAAGAGTTGACAAGCTTGACACAAACATTGGACACTGCAAAGATAGGAGTATTAATAGCAGCTGAGTTGGGATCAACATCCTAACCTATATCTGTTGAAAATACAACTCTCGAGCAATAAAGTGGGGAAAATCCTGACAGTATTGATGAATTTATTCAAAAGATTGAATTTGATATTTGAACAAGGAGTGGTAATTTGGTGAATTTATTCAAAAAATTTAATTTAAAAAGACTTGTTGTACTTGGTTGGGTTTTAATGTTGTTGAGAATGCATGCACAATATTTGAATCATTAGAATTCAATGTGGAGATTGATTATTTTCATATCTATTAGGAAATGTTTCTTCAATTTTGTGAATGTTTCTTTAGCATTGTTATGAAATTTTACATTGTATTTTTGAATGTTATGTATGGAAAACTATGTTTGTGAAGTATGTAGAATTTCTGTATGTTATGTATGAAAAATTAGGTTTTCAAAAAAATTATTGTCTTCAAACAATGTTATGAATGAAGATATATGATATATGTAATTGAAAAAGAATTTTGAAATGTATTTTATGATAAAGTATGTAATTTAAATAGAAATTTTGAATGTTATTTATGAAAAAGTATGTGTTTTCAAATTTAGAAAGACTTATACTTTTGTTGGGTTGTGATATTTATGAATGTTATTTATTTATTTATGAATGTTATGTATTGAATACTATAGAATGATATGTATGAAAATTTAGGTTTTATGTTTCTTATGTATTTCATGTAACTTTGTTATGCATGAAAAGTTTGTAAAGTTTATAGAATTTCTAAATGATATGTATGAAAATTTTGGTTTTCAAAAATTTATTGTTTTCAAACAATCTTTGAATGTAATTGAAAAAGAATTTTTGAATGTATTTGATGATAAAGTATGTAATTTAAATAGAATTTTTGAATGTTATTTATGAAAAAGTATGTGTTTTAAAATTTAGAAAGGCTTGCTGTACTTTTGTTGGGTTGTAACGTTGTTGAGAATGCATGCAATCTTTGAATCATTAGAACTCAATTTGGACATTGAATAATTTGAATGTTTTAATTTCTAGTAGGAAATGTTTTTTCATTTTTTAGAATGTTTTATTAGCATTAGCATGAAATTTTATTTGTTATTTTTCAAAAAGTATATTTTGAATATATTAATCTAGAAAATCGCTTGTGCTATTATAGTGAGTCAGTGACAATCGTATGTGTATTAACTATGATGATAAGTTTTGAGATAATGCAGACGAGCGTCATCATTAAGACACAATCGATCATTTTGACTAAGATAATCATCGTATTTCAAAAGGACTATTTTCAGTGTTTGTATATTGAGCATTGACGACCATTACATTTAGAAATTAGAACGTCTATGTTAATTTTCAAGATTCAAGAAGCATGCATTCATTAGAGAAAATTATAATAACTATATATAGTTTACTCTAACTTAAACAATCTAAAAACCATTATTTGCATTCCATTCCATCCACATAGGGAAAAATCGTAGAAGTTCCTAACCAATTCTATAAGGTCACAGTAAAAAAATTGACTTAGAGCCGTTGTAACTGGAACATGTTCATTAGAGAAGCATCTCCATTAGTGCATGCATTTGAATCTTCTGGGACATTCAGAATGTTGTCTATGAATATATCATCATTATCTTTTTCATCTATTTGATTTACTCACCTTCTATCGCTCAATGATTTCCATAACGTTATAGCTCTATCATAGGGAAAACTTTTCAACGTATGATGAGAGACATAAATTCGCAAACAACTTTCAAGATTTTTTTCCAATCTGTTTCGTGTTTTTGATTTAATATACTGCAAAGCACTTGAAACCCTTTCATCTTCCATGGAACCCAAAATCATTATTTGATAGAGTTCGTATAAATTAAAATACTCTGACATTAAATCTCGAAGCATATTACTTGGATACAATTTTTTCTAGAGTCGTATTATAGATCCAAGTTCTAATGCATTCAATAATTCTTTAAATTGAGCAACCATTGTCAAGCCAAAAGATCCAAACTATTGAATCAAAGCTTTTTTATCTAAAATTCCTTTTATTTCAACCCCATTTATCTCAACACTTTTTCCAAAATGATTAACTATATTCTCCATATGTTTATTAAAAAGCTTACCTATGTTGTTGTAGTCTGATACCAAATTCTGAAAATTGGGATTCACCACAGCCATAGCTTCAAGCAAATCATCTCTATGAAATCTTTCTCTAATTTCTTTTGTTAATGTATCTGAAATTCTTCGAAGCTTAGTCTTTGACTCAAGCAAAATTCTTTCAAATCTCACAAGCGTTATAGGAACTTGCTTAGATTCAATTTCAACGGACGATAACACACCCCCTGGTGCACTTTCGAAACAATATAGAGGAATATCAATATCATTGACACTAATGCAAAGTCTATCAACAATATTGAATCTTAAAAAACTTTTTGGATTTTTCAAATTTGTTAATGTATTCCAATTTTCAAATAATGAATCTATAAAATCTATTTTGTACAACCTATTTATAGTTCAGTACACCCATTTTTGTTCACTGATGAGGTCAATTTTATATATATATATATATATATATATATATATATATATATATATATATATATATATATATATATATATATATATATGGATCGTTCTTGAGCCATCTTTATCAATTTGTTTATTTCATATAACATTGGTATCATTCCACATAATATTAACAATATTTCTAATTCTTTCATGCGATGCAATAAATCTTTTGCTCTATCAACAACTCTTCTATTTTGATAAAAGAAATCTGTCAATAATTTATATCGCTCAAATACTCTTTCTGCAGGTTTAAACATTGAAATCCATCTGGTGTCAACATTTTTTAACAATCTTTTTCCATTTGATTTTCCAATAGCAAATTATTGGAATTCCACTTTTTGAAAAGTATGCATACACTTCATCTATCAATTCCTCCACTTTGGCCATGCAAATATGTGTGCTTACTATTTTGTATGCAAGGTTCAATCTATGAGCCATACAATGAATAGGAATCATATAAGGAGCAACTGATGTTTGAAGATGAATACAAAGTCCATTTCTGTTTCCCTGCATTACTGAAGCTCCATCTGCACCTACACATATTAGCTTTTTTGTAATTTCCACATCAATCAAATTAGCAATTTCTTTCAAACTATTTACAACAAGATTGTAAAGATTTTCTGAGTTACAAGCTTCTTTCATTCTATGTACTGTTAATAAATGAGGTTTTCTACAATGTTCAATGAATGTGTAAACATGTCTACATACCCAGGATGTACTATCAATAGTAGTTACCTCATCAATTGACAAGGAAATGAATCTTGATTTTCAGACACATTCAACTAAGTCTTCCTTTTCAACTAATGCAAGACATTTAGCCATTTCCCAACCACTTCTATCAGACCAATGAGTACTCGGGAGGTACTACACACCTGCTAAGTCAAAAAGTATTTTATGATCATAAAAATCTGTTATTGGTCTGCCTTGTTTAAGAAGATAAAAAATAACAGCAAATTGTAAACATTTTGAAGCTAATGTATTTTCTTTCGCTTTTCTGTATTATGATGTAATTGTTGCTCCTGTTTGATATCGAATTTTTTTTCTTCCATCATCTTGTTATATTCAATTTCATATTTCTTGTCAAAACATTTAGTCTCATCCTTTACGATTTGTTGTTTCCTAACCATTCCATCTTCGTCTACTATTTTCACATATGCCTTTCCATAATGTTTTTCAATTGTGTCATATTTAAGTTGCATCTTCTGATCCCTTCCTAGTTTCCATGAACAAATCTTACATTTACATTATGTTGGTGGATCACAATTTTCAGGAATCACATGGACAATGAACGAAAATCTTGATGACCATTCCTCTTTAAATGATCTACCAATAGACCAATGACTTTATTTTTTCCTAGGTTTCTGTGAAGCACTAGCAGTAGATTTTGTATTTTGTATATTTTCTATATCTTTATCAAATTTGACATTATGAATATCATCAATGGGAGTTTCACTATCTGTAGTAGCTTCGATGGTCGCATCAAGTGCAAAGTTTGAGCTTTCATGATTCAAAATATTATTATTGTTATCATACATATCATCATCAAATATTGCTTCAACTGATGGAATATCAGGATTGACATTCTTATCAACAATATCTTCAAGTGAAGGGATATAAGAATTATCTATATTTTCCAAAATATTTTCAAGTGGTGGCATATCGGGATCAACGTTATTTTCGAGAATAT
>Ga0115848_100805_pt1 | contig 12848 bp, 11 predicted proteins | sample InSIn3gowninarea_FD_83862 | JGI IMG/M metagenome (GOLD analysis project Ga0115848, IMG submission 83862) | reverse complement strand
ATGGTTTGGACGGTATGAATCCAGGCAAGAAATCGCCTTTGTGGGAAGTGTCTGGACGATGGACGGGCGGAATGACTTTCAAGCCATGTAATAAGTCATCTTCTTCAGCTTCTGGAATAAAAAGTATTGCTGCGGCGACACGAGTGGATCCCCATGGACATTGTGGAGCAAAGGTTTTGCGGAGAAGACTGGACGCCGCAGGGCTGGGCTCGAGATGCCAGGAAGCCAGGATTGCAGGACTGCCAATCGACCCTTGGTAGCTGTGGCCATTCGTGTGCCCGCCGCGGGGGGGTTGGGCCTGCGCGGAACATCACCCCCCGGGCCCCCCTGACCAGCCAAGACTGGAGTCGTACTGGAACTGAGACGAGACGAGAGTCGAAAAAACGTGCTAGATTTCGCATTCGCATGGCCATGCCTCTAGACGATTTCCAAAGCTATGCAGTTGAAGGTTCGTTCACATTCCTCTGTTTGTCCATAGAACGTTGTTGACTTGGTTATAGATGGCCGCGTATGTCGACGCCTGGATTACTTGTCCGCCAAGGTGAGCCCAGCGTATTCACAAGGCCCTGTACACCCGTGACCATGCTGTATCACATCCTGCAGCTGACCTTGTAAAATTTTCGCGGGACGACATCGGAATGGTACACAGTACCAAGTGTACGTAGGTGTTCTCCAACCCCCAGACACGCAAGTACCAGTAACTTGGCTTTTAATCGGAAATAATAGCCAATCAATCGGGAAATGGTCGTCGTGGATTGCCGTATCGAGTGAAAAAATCCTTGCTCATCCCCCCAGCAAACTGCCCCACAAGTGGACCGTCTGCAATGCGTTTGGCTGGGCAAAGCGTGCTCCCCACATTTTGCCAGCCTGCTTCCCGCCGAGCACAATTGCACATGCCAGCACCTACTGTACCAATCCTACCAAGCGCTCATTCACTATTGTATTCAAATAGATGCCAGTATCATCATGCCTTGGTGTGTCCTCTTAGTCCATCGTAGTAATCTCGGTCCCTGTGAATCGGTATGCGCAATGTGGAATCATATCACAGTATGACAGAATAATCTCAAATGCACTAGAAGGTGCACCGTTTGTCAAAGCTATATGCAACCATGGAAGGCAAGCGTACGGGCCCCATCGATCGGACTAATTATCGGTCTGGTCTAGACAGTAGGAGTCTAGTACGGTATGAATAACTTCGGAGGACGGCAAACCTCGGTTTATCAGCGGCGCCAGTAGGAGGATTTTGAGCTCAAACGTCGCACCTCATCGTCCGAGACAAGATGAGATGCAGCCACTGATCACGAGGTGTGCCGTAAATCCGTGCTGAACTGCCATCGCACAAAGTAATACTGTAAAGTTGATATTCGCGGCGTTTAGTCCCACGGATGAGTTGGTACTCTGACAACCTCGGCATCCATTATTGGTCGTCATGTCATTTATATTTGTCTTGTGTTATTCTCGTAGAAATCAGCTGGAGATTGGGAACACATGTTCGACTCGTCTTGTGGCAACAGGACAGTCTCGGATTCTTCGTCCAATCGCTTTATTGTCGCGGGCGGTGGCACATGCATTTTCCTCGTTTATCAAAATGAGCAGCTGGGAAGTATTGAACCATCGGACACGCCGGCCGACAAGGAAAGCAATGTCGGGGAGGAAAGTAGCGCCTTGGTAAGAGACACATGGGGGTAGGGGGGTGAGATGGCGGCGGAATCGAGGAGTCCGCCATAGTACCAGGAAATGTATGAACCCACCACAACCACACATACCCTTACCTGCTCGAAAATTTCAATTTCTGCATCACCCCGGCTTCCAGCATGTGATATGTCGTCCCGAATATACGTGGAAGCACTTTTCTCATTTGAACATATTTGGAAGTGTATTGTCATTAGCAACGAAAATCTCATTCTTCTAGCACATGGCTTGTGGAGTCATTGCATGGTGATATTGGATGTCCCAATACCGAAATCCGACAATGACTCCATTAGGGCAGTTACCAAATTCCAGAATCGTCAAAAGATCTTTCTGACACCATGATATTATTGACTGTACCTAAGGGTACTCAAAATAAACCGAATCATTTTTGCAGTCTTCCCCGCTGAGTGGTCGGGCGTTCCATGTGCTCGGTGGTAGATCCCATGTGCACGTTACCATCACGATCAAAGTAATCGGTGTTGCGAAGCTTGGCCACGGCTGACTGGCGACTCGTTCCTGCTTTGGAATTATATCGCAATTGAGGCGGAGACCACCATTCCCGATCCGACCACATCTTTTATGCAGTGAATCAAACCTGAAAATTTCACACACTCCCTGGTGGCTATCTGTAACATCACATCACGAACCCCATCGTGCCTCTCGATAGCTCTAACGCTGTCGCGCGGCTACTCTGTAATATCAACCTCATTGTAGATGCAACATCACATCCGTCACATGTGCCAATATGCTGTCGGGTTCCATATGGCACTACGTTCGGATGGACATGGATGAATATGCGCGGAGCTGGAATTTCCATCTGCGCACTGGGAGAACAGGCATGGTGTGAATTACTTACAAGGATCCTATATCCAGAGATAGCTCGATTTCGAATAATGTCTTCTAAGCCGATGAGGAGCACAAGCACGACTCTCGTGACGAGATCTACATGGCCGAATTGAAGTGAAATGGGAAACAGTCGTCTGTTAAACTTCTCAGACACACCTGTGAATTCTGTGCTCATTATTCGGCTTCAATCTAATCGACTCCTCTTCTCACAACAGGATACAACGGTTCTTTCGCTAACAAACCCATTGTCAACACCCTTTCATCACCCTCAGTCTCTCCCCTCCTTTCCATTAACTCCTCCACATTCCAATTCGCCCAAACAAACTTTCCATTCAAGAACCTCGCTTCCTCACTCGCTAACCACACCGCGAATGCTCCCGGCAACTCGACATCATCATACCAAGGTTCCTGACCAGTACGACCATCCTCAGCCCCAGCAAGCTCTGTAAAGACAATACCAGGATGAAAACTGTGCACACGCAACTTCTCTCCACTAGCCACAGCTTCTGCCCCAATCCGCCGTAACATCGTCGTGAATGCTAACTTACTACTACAATACGCACTGTGGCCGCCAGCGTCCAAGTGTATGCCAGCCGTCGACACATCGATGATGATGCGCTCGGCCTTGGAAACTGTGTTCGAATCCGAGCCTCCATACGGCAGTGCCAAGAACTCACGCACAGCGTTCAAGCCACCAAAAAGATTCGTGTCATAGATCTCTCGAATCTCCTCCTCGGATGCCGCAAGTGTCGAATCGTGCATAAGCAATTGCCCTGCACAGGAAACAAGCACATCGATTTTCCCACCTGCAACATCTGCGAAGTACTTCATGACGTGTTTCATAAACGTTGCATCTGCAACACTTCCGGCGTACGCCCGAAGCTTTGTATTCGAAGTTGTGGAAAGCCGTAACAATTTGTCCTTTGCTTCAAATAGGCGATCTTGGCGTCTTCCAATTAGTGCGATATGTGATGCATCTGCGGATACGAATGCTTGAGCGATGGCAAATCCAATGCCGGTTGCGCCGCCTGTTATGAAAATTGATTTTCCTTGAGCGGAGAGCTTCGGTTGGGTGGGAGAGATGGCAGGGTATGAGGCTTTGTGGTAGGTTGGGGTGAAGGAGAGGGCGAGAGATGGTTGTGTCATTGCGCTATGGAGTAATTTTGAGTAGTCAAGGTCAATAGAAATTTGAGAGATTGTGTATCAGAATAATATTTCTCTAGATTGTCTTTCACAAGAGAACAAAAAAGCTTTAGTAACTCGATATTCTAGAAAGTTGCTGCCTATTGCACTGTTATTCAAGGCAGATCCTCTTTAAACAACAAGATAACGACAAGATTCCGCGGTTCGTAATACACAAGGCCCCCACAAATTCAATGAATTTCTGAATCTACCCATTGTCTAATTTGATACGCTCTACATGAAATTCAATCGAGTTAGGAGGGATATCAAGATCATAAGGCTAGGCGCCAAAGAGCATCTATAGATCCTGCCCATCCGGTCTCAACCCTTCATGCAACCTCCCCCTCTTCTGCACATTCACAGCAGCCTCAAAGCCAATAAACTTCCACACCCCAGCAGTCTCCTGTCTCTCCTTATTCATATCCTTCCCAATCACCATCGCCAACCTCTGCACATCCGGCTCAATCTCTTGCGATTTTCGGAAAAACATGCGCGGCCACTCCTTACCGGCATCCGTCTCTGCCTTGCGGAATGCGCGCTGTGCTTCCTCTATTTTCGTCTTTTCGCGTGCGACGCATTTGTAGTCGTTGGATTCGATGCATGCAACGACTTTGGACCATGCTCGTCGAGACTCGAATGGATCTTGTTCTGAGAGGGGTGCTAGTTCAAGTGGTGTAGTTGGAAGTTTTGACGCATCAAGTACTTCGGGATTGGAGGATGATGAAGAAGATGACTTATTACATGGCTTGAAAGTCATTCCGCCCGTCCATCGTCCAGACACTTCCCACAAAGGCGATTTCTTGCCTGGATTCATACCGTCCAAACCATAGAGTACGGCATGTAGCGAATTCCGCTCGCCTTTACCACCACCGGTCAGACGTGCTAACGAGCTTTTCTCTCCTTCGAATTTGATTTCTGCCAGATAGCCAGAGCTTGATACAATATGGCAGGTGCCCTCAAGCTCGGGATAGGGAGTACCGGATAGCACGTTTTTCATTACAAGTGTTGGCATGGTCGCAAGGTGTGTTTCGTGGATGGCTTCAGTGGCGCCGGGTCTGGCAACGGGGCTGTCTGTACCGATTGAGACTGTGGTGAATGAGTGGCCGAGTTGTTGTACTTTCAGGCCACTCGTAGGGGAGAATGTTGTTTTCTCTGCAACGTAACCTTCAGACTGTAGAAGTTGTTAGTTGCGAGTTGATTACTGCCAATATGAAGGGAAGACGTTCGGGATTATCCACTTACTCTGATTCCTCGTATAGGGTTATGTAACGCGCAAGCTGTCACTGGCGGATGATGACTATGATGGAACAGAGACTTAGCCTAATGGTACCTTCAAGCCGTTGATGTTGCTATATCACCGCACACCTTAACTCACCTCACTTGCTCACTCCACACTCTAGTACTTCCGGTCTCACCCTTGAAAGCTCCCAGGAATACCTCGCCAAGAAACGCGTTCAGAGGCTTCTTCATACCATCTTCTTCTCTCAGCCCCGTATACATCTGCAACCTCAAACTACATAGAAAATTGATTAAGACATTTAACGCACGACGCTCTGGCGTAACATTAGGATTGGCTTGTGCAAGAAATAGATCATGGTGTGCTGCCCATGTTGTTGGGAACTCGGTTGTGGATTTTGTGGAAAGGAGTGCTGGAGGTGCTGTTGTGTTTGAGATATCTCCTGGATTGGCTGCGATTTGCTGTTTGGTATGGTCAGCCAGCGTTATGTATGGATATGATACCAGTATATATTACAGCAAGGAATTCTTTCGACTGTGGCAGTAATTCGGCGACAGTTGGCATGATTACGTGAATCCCTTGACAAAGGGACAAAGGGAGGTGTTTAGAAGAGAATAAGGTATAGTAGCTTAACTAGACCTTCTCTTTCTGATGTATGTACGAAGTATAGGTTACAATTAAAGGCAAGTCACGATTCACCAATGATCGTCTCAAGGTTGAGCTGGGTATAACGTTTCTTTCCAATTTGGTTTTAGCACAAACGAATCATGGTTTTCAAAAAGAACTTGCAACTTCCCAAAAACGTATATAGAGGGCGTATTCTATCGTTGTCGTCATCATTTTATGATTTCTGCTTGGCTGGGCTATACCCAAGGAAGTAGAGAGTCTCCACAGTTTACCAGAAAACACTATTTGGGTGCGAGTCAAGTACTGTATGCCGACTGGATTGAGCCGAGGTTCCCCAGATGATCGACGTCTGAATTGAGCCCGTGCATTGACCATAGATGTTACTCTTCAGCCGTGGCATACTGCACATACTTACTAGAAGCTTCAGAAACTTCTCCAATTCCCTACCCTCCCCATGTCCTTAGTGTCAATATCAATCTAGCTTGATCAGCTGCCAGCAAAGGAAGTTAAACGATAAAGAGGACGCTCTTCAGTTGATTACGTTGAAGGGCCGGGACCATCTCTAACTACCTCTGTGTCAAACGAACACCCCTCTCCTTCGTTATACGAATTGAAAACGGAGGGCATCAACCCGGTCTCCGTTTGACAAAATCCACAACATCAGCACCGAATACGCAATACGAGAGACCACGAAAGTGCCAGACATGACGTCCGTCAAGCGTCAAGAACAGGCGCCGTTGAGCAAAGAACTCGTACAGCCACCACGATCGCCAGGCAATTTCGAAGACATCCCAGTCATTCCCAGAGTAGCAGAAGATCCCAGAGTCCCGTATGTTCAACAGCTCCGCCACATGGCAACTGCTCTATCCTATCATCAATACCAACCCACATTTTCAGTTGTGGGCATATGAGCTTAAGCTAACATACCACAACTTAAACAGTCGCGTCAAAGACAAAGTCATAATCGTAACGGGCGCCAACAGTGCCCTCGGAATCGGCCGCGCATCCGCCCACTTATTCGCCGCCTCTGGCGCCCAAGCACTCTACCTATGCGACCTCAACGATTCAAACCTACCCACACATAAACGAGAGCTAGCAGCACTCTATCCCGACACAAAAGTACACACGGAAAAGCTTGACGCTACAAATGAAGAACAGGTGGCTGCTGTATGCGAAGCAGCGATAAAACAGTATGGCCGATTAGACATCATGTTTGCGAATGCGGGCGTTGCAAACGGCGTACGGCTACATGAGTTAAGCGGTGAGGCATTTATGGAGAATGTCAAAATAAATCTACTGAGTGTGTTTCTATGCGCAAAGTACGCTTCTCAGGCTATGATGGTCACGAGCAAAGGAAAGCCGTATCCTGGTGGTAGTATAATTGGCACTGCTAGTGTGGCAGGCATTAGGTCGAATGCTGGAGGTTCAGATTATTCGGCCGGTAAAGCTGGTGTTGTATCTCTTGCGCAGACTATTTCTTATCAGCTTGCGGGAACTGGTGTGAGAATGAATGCGATTTGCCCAGGTCTTATAGAAACTGGGATGACATCGGCAATGTTTGAGATGGCGAGGAGTAGAGGGTCTGAGGGGAAGATTGGTCAGTTGAATCCTCTGCGTCGTGCTGCTGTTGCAGATGAAGTTGCAAGAGTGGCTCTGTTCTTGGGTAGTGACGAATCAAGTTATGTTAATGGACAAGCATGGGCTGTAGATGGTGGCTTGAGTGCAGGTAAGTAATCACATCACTTTAAAGGATGACAGTGCTTTACTGGAGTTACTCACTAATGCTTGAATCACTATTTAGGTCATCCGCATGTGCCTGGCAAATTAGCATAACGTATTAATGAATATTTTACTTAATTTTGTAAATGTAACGGCGTTCAAGACTGTCTCTTATGCTGTCCCAAACAATGTAACAGCTATGGATGTGTGACCGCCACGATTACCGCCAGACTTATATCAATCGTGAAGTCCCACGCATACCTCGATTATGTTATCGCCTTTCTGCAGGTACGGTCTCGGTAAGTAGGTGTACAGCATCAGCGTTTTTTATCCGCAGCAGGTTCTCGAGGAGAAGCCAAGATAGTGGTCTGGATTGAACTCCCTAGGCTATCATCTTCCGTCGAATTCAACCTATGAGGTGCGAGAGATTGGTTGATCGTAAACGGCGTCCTGTCATCGGGACCATTTCGATTATGCTGCAAATATTGATTAGCGTCAAGTCTCGAAACTACACCTGCCTCGAGCTCGGCGTAGAGTCATATGCAGCTCAAGATTATGGTAATGAGTGGTGACATACTTCTTCATTGAGCAGTGGTGCCCTCTCACCTTCATGGTCGACATGAAGTCTTTGTCCAGCATGATCAACTCCATTTGCGCCTTCACGACGATCTCGTCTTTCAAACTTGAGACCCATGACAAGGAGACATCCTTGTAGCAACCCAGTTACTATGTATACAGACCATGTACTCCATCCAGCTATGCCAAGCCGTGCTGCTAAACTCGCTGCAAATACAAACGCGCCAGGTGTTTGGATAAGCATCATAGGAATGCTAAGACTTCCAATATGCTGTAAGCGCCATGTTGTTTGTATTTGTGGCAAGTATTGAACACAGGCAAGAATAGCGGAAAGTATTCCAAGAACATTCGCCAATGATTGTAAACTCCGCGGAAAACGTGCAAGAGTGACGACGCAGATGATGAAAGTGATGATCAAGTGTATGATGGTGATGGCAACAACCAAGACAGCTTTCCGGTAACCAGATTCAGTAGCATCTTTCGTAACTCTTGTGCCATCTCGTGGAATGACAGTACGCCTTTGAGGATGTATCCCAGCCCTGGGGATAAATATCAGAAAAAGCATAGTGCTGTGGTAGTTAGCAAACGCTCAAGGCCACTACGATTGTACCAGGTTGTACATTAAGAAAAAACAGCTCCATTGTACGCCTATCTGTGCAATGCCTAAAAGTCCTGCAGCGCATGAGAAACCGCTATTGACGGCACAACATGACATGTCCTCGCGGCTGGTGGGCAGTACAAGGATGTTGGCGATTGCACATGTGCCTGACGTTGCTCCTAGCAGGATGTAGTATGGTGAGAAGCCTTCTGATGACTTTCGCCGGATGATGCGAAGGTGTTGAGGGATGTAGCTGAGGAGCAAGCCAACAAGGATTATACTGTACGATACTTAGTCAGAAGCAAGATATAGGGTCAAAGGCTGGACAGCTACCATGAGACAAAAAAATTGGTGATGCTAGGTGAGCTGAGCTCTTCACATCGATGGAATTTGGTGAACATTGGAATAAGAGACTCAAACTTTGTGCCAAGCAGCAATATGTGTACAGTAGTATGGTGATCGTAGTAGTATTCTCATCACTTAAAAGAAGTAGCCAGGATTGGAAGGCGAGATATATTCCTTTTTCTGACACGTAGGGAAGCAGATACGTTTTCATCCACTACTGATGTAATTCATAATACCGTACATGATCACACTCTTTCTGATGTTTGTCAGTCCTCTTTACACTTTAAGTTATTTGTTAATAAAGCGTTCGAGCCACTGAAAGCCACTTCCACAAATCTGGAGTGGCGGAATTAAGTCCGACTATGTCCGGCGAAAGTCCAGCCCGAGTTTACCCTTATGATTTTGTTGCTATACCCCACAATCCTACCTAACAATAGGAACAGCCTTCGATGAAGTCCAATTGAGACCAGTAGTGCGAAGATGGAAGAATTTGTGATACTCTGGCATGACTGGAGGTTGCCGCTATTCCTCATTGCATTTGCCATCTTCACAATTGTACACATATGGCGAAGAAGTGGGCACCAGGACACAAATATCTCGAAGCCAGTCGTACGTAACGTCGATAGCTTGGAGAAGCAAGGTGGGACGAATACGGTCGAGGAAGCCGTAGTATCCCTACCACAAGTTCAGACTTTATTGAACAGGCCGGACGTCGTCGCCAGACCACAAACACCAAAACGGGCCAACACGCAACCAACACCGAAAAGAATCATTGGCCGAAAGCCAACCTCAATTAAACGCACAAGTTCGCCTCAAAACAATGAGACGCCAACAATACAACCATTGGTGTTTTATTCATCACTATCTGGAACGACCAAACAAGCAGCCGTACAGCTTACTGAACAGCTATGCGCGTCCTTCTCCACAACCAGGACTATTTCGAAATCCTGCATCCACGACTTGTCCGAGATTGACCACGACGATTATTTCACATCACTACCAAAGACATCTCCGAATGAACCCCCAGTTCTATACTTCTACATCCTGCTTTTACCCACATACAACATCGACACCGACCTTGACCTCTTCATTTCCCACCTCCGCGAAACCCACCATGACTTCCGTGTGGACACCTCTCCCTTATCCGGAATGCTAGGTTATACCGTCTTCGGGTTCGGCGACAAGCAGGACTGGCCAACAGAAGCTGAGGGATACTGTTCACAAGCGCAAGAGGTAGACAAATGGATGGCAAGATTGAGTGGAGGAAAGCGAGCATATCCTTTGGGTATGGGAGATGTGAGCAGTGATGCTCTCGAAAGACTGGAAGAATGGCGAAAAGGTCTGGAAGAGATACTGAAAGATCTGGGTGACGGTAAAACACTAGGCGAGGGTGTAACGGGTAGTGGCGATGCCATAGAGAGCGACGACGAAGACGAAGATGTCCAAATACCAGGCACCACACGACCGAAAAAGGCTCAAACGACCTCAGAAACATTCGACGACATGGAGAACCTCGGCGCTTCAGTCGAGCTCTCCTCAACAGCGATAAGAACCGATAGCTCCTCCACACCACTAGCAATCGACTTCACAACCTACACCCCCGGCCCAACCATCCCCGTCCCACCATCTTCCACCACCTTCACTCCCAAAGAAATGGTCCCCATCAACTCCCCCACGTACAACTCCCTCACCAAACAAGGCTACACAATCGTCGGCTCCCACTCCGGCGTCAAAATCTGCCGCTGGACAAAATCCGCCCTCCGCGGCCGCGGCTCCTGCTACAAATTCTCCTTTTACGGCATAAAATCCCACTTATGCATGGAAACAACACCCTCTCTATCCTGCAGTAATAAATGCGTCTTTTGCTGGCGTCATGGTACGAATCCAGTTGGCACTACTTGGCGCTGGCAAGTCGATCCGCCCGAGGCAATCTTCGCCGGCGTGAAAGAGGGCCATTATAAGAAAATCAAAATGCTAAGAGGTGTTCCTGGTGTACGCGCCGAGCGCTTCGAAGAGGCCATGCGCATTAAACACTGTGCGCTAAGTCTCGTCGGCGAACCAATCTTCTACCCATACATCAACGAATTCGTAGCCCTCCTCCACGCCGAACGCATCTCCTCCTTCCTCGTCTGCAACGCCCAACACCCCGCCCAACTCGCGGCTCTCAAAACCGTAACTCAACTCTACGTATCCATCGACGCCTCGAACCGCGACTCGCTCCGCCGCATCGACCGCCCTCTCCACCGCGACTTCTGGGAACGCTTGCTCGCGTGTCTCGACATCCTACGCGAGCGCCGTCACCGCCAACGCACCGTCTTCCGCCTCACACTCGTCAAGGGCTTCAACATCTCCGACGAAGCAGAAGGCTACGCAGACCTCATCGCACGCGGCCTACCCTGCTTCGTCGAAGTAAAAGGCGTCACGTACTGCGGCACGAGCACCTCCTCCTCCGCGGGCCTAACCATGCAAAACGTGCCCTTCTACTCCGAAGTCTCCGCCTTTGTCCTTGAACTCGAAGCAGCACTACTTCGCCGTGGACTCGACTATGGGATTGCGGCCGAACATGCACATAGTTGTTGTATCTTGATTGGGAGTAAGAGGTTTTTGAAGGAGGGAGGGGTGTGGCATACGGTGATTGATTATGAGAGGTTTTTTGAGTTGTTGGAGGGTGGAGGGGAGTTTGGACCGGAGGATTATACGAGACCCACGAGTGAATGGGCATACTGGGGTAAAGGCGGTTTCGATCCGATGGATGAGAGGGTGGTGAGGAGGAGGGGGAAGGTTGTTGGTGTTGTAGGGAAGGCTGATGGTGTTGAAGTTGAAGTTGGAGGGAAGGCTGATGTGGTCGAGATCGGGATATAGGTGTGTTAGGGTTGGATCTGTTGATAGCATAGCCGACTCATTGCATCGCAAGCTGTTTTAGAAAAGCAGGAAGTGGAAGCATCTTATCAATATGATACATTTATTATGTACATATAATTCACATATACCATCATTCTGTTCTCCAATAACGTTCTCGGATTCAACAAATGACTTTGAAACAAGCAAGACTCGCATCAATTGCAAATATTATAAACCAAGATCTGTACCGCTACATATAGACCCTCAAATGGCGACTTCTCATCGCACAACAACATACAATATCCAAAATCCGAGACAGTTTCTCCATTACAAAGGCCGTCGTAATCCAAGTCGAAGCCCAATTCAACGTCTGAACGAACCAACCCGAAGACGAGAAAACCAAAGAACCACTCGCACTCTTCCTTTCCCGCTTCCATTCCACTTCACTAAAAACAATTCAAACTCCTCCCCTTCCTCCCCCTCTTCCCCAACGTCTCCATCCTCTCCTCCAGTTGCCGTCTCGCCTGCTCCGCCCTAATCCTGCGATCCCTCTCCTCCTCCACCGCCTGCAAACTATTCCTCATGGTCCCTCTCTCCCTCCTCAATCCACTCGCCTCCTCCTCCAACTCCCTACACTTCCTCTTCCACGCATCCGCATCGATTCTCGTTCGATTATTCTGAGTTTCTAGGTCGACGAGCGCCTCTTCGAGGGTTTGCGTTAGTTGTTTTTCCGCGTAGAGATGCTTTTCGATGGTGCGGATGCGCGTTTCGTAGTCTTGGGAGAGGAGGTGGTGGTGGTAGGTGGGGTTTGCGGAGAGGGGGAGGGGTGGGAGGGGGGCGGATGGGGGTGGGGAGGGGAGGGTGCCGGGGTGGGGAGGGGGTGAGTGGTAGCCGTTTGTGTCGGGGCGAGTAGTGGTGGGACTACGCTGAAGCTCGGCGAGTTGTGATTCAAGCGATGTGATCTTGTTGCGGTATTGTTGGAGATCTTCTTCATACGCAGCAGAACGTTTGGAGCCGCCGCTTCTGCCGCCGAGCTGCTGCTCTAGATCGAGGACAATCCGCGAGCTGCGCGCTTCTTTACCGAGGCTAAGTTCTAGCTGATGTAAAGTGTCTTCATTCAGCTGTGTCAAGTCTTGCACTTGAGCTTCGAGGTCCTGCTTAGTGGCTTCTTCCTCGTTGATGCGT
>Ga0115848_100803_pt1 | contig 12851 bp, 14 predicted proteins | sample InSIn3gowninarea_FD_83862 | JGI IMG/M metagenome (GOLD analysis project Ga0115848, IMG submission 83862) | reverse complement strand
GATGTTCCATTTCGAAATTCGTAAAATTCTTTTGTCGCTGCTTAACAGTAAGTCTTAAAACTTTGAAAGAAAGGGGAAACTATGACCTATAAAGCTCTGAAATTGTTTTATATATAGATATTTATATCTTAAATGTATATTCCTACATATTGCAAAATTGTATCCTATCCTATGTCAAAGATATAGTTAACAAGTTAATAGTATTATGTACAATAATGGAATGACAGTAGTAAACATTTGACTCTATCGGTGTCCGTGGCTTAAGAAAAGGCCATATAACCTTTACTTACTTTCTTTACGAACTATATCTACGTTAGTGGCCAACTGAGGGAAGAAACTAATAGAAATTGTCGTAAGTCCTTTAGGAGAAGGGAAAAGGAACATGGAAGAAGAGCAAGATTTTACCAAATCATGGGAGAATAATAGCACAAAAGAAAATGAGGAAGATGACAAGGAAGAGGGAAAAAAAACAAAGCACAAAAGGGACCATGTAAACCCAAAGCTGAGGTTACACCTAAAGTAGTTTTAAATGATCCCGCTTTGTAGGTGCACATGGACCACATGCGGACATATGCTATCATTTGTAAATTCATGGGATTATGGCACACTGAAAAGACATTACATACATGGATTAAATACCACTGGAAACCAAAAGGAAGCATAGACCTACATCTTGGGTCAAAGGGATTTTTCACTGTGGTCTTTACAAATATTGAGGATAAAGACATGGTTTTTGGAGGAGGGCTCTACTTTTATGTAGCAACAAGCCTTTACATGTGGTCGTGGATGATGAATTTTGTTCCGGAGCGAGAGACTTTCACTTTGTTCCTGGTTTGGGTTAGACTCTACTCCCTACCTCTTGATTATTGGAAAACGGAATCGTTATCTACCATAGGCAACAAATTAGGGCGTTTTGTCAAAGCTTCTAAGGCCACCAGAAGGGAAAAACACACTTCCTTTGCACGAATTTGTGTGGAGATGGATCTCTCTGGAGCTCCACTGAATGAGGTCATCTTGGAAGTTTTTGATGAAGAATGGGTGCAAATAGTAGATTATGAACATATTCCTTTTAGATGTCGCATGTGCTATGAGCATGGGCACCTATTTAGAGACTGCCTTCTCAGTAAAATAGAGAACAAAAGTAAAGCTACTACAATGAAAGATACTGAAAGCTTTCACAAAGTGGGACATAGAGGAAAAGGGGGTCAAAGCAACATCAAACAAAAGGGCACCAAGCGAGTCTAAACAGGTTCCAAGTACTCGAAGAACAAGAAGAGATAACAAAAGTAGATCAGGTAATGGAAGGAAGCCCAGTGGAGAAAGAGAAAGAAGAAGATAGTGAAAAAACACAAGATATTAATAAACAGAAAGAGACTATGCTGAGCGATGTAGAACTGGAAATGGACCAGGAAATGACCCAGAGTGAGATGGAAATGGAGGACCATGAACTACAAGAGATTCTTGATAGAGAACACCTAGATCAGGAATGGTTCTTGAAATAGGGAACCATGGGAAGAGTGGATTCATTACCTCAAGAAGAGTTCAACAAAGTACAACTGATGTTCCTATGGAAAACTCAAGCTAAAGGGTTGGAAAGGTATAGAAACAATAAAAGGCAGGGTAACAAAGGTGTGAAAACAATGAAATCCACACCACGACTAGCACCTAGAAACCCAGGAAAGAAAAGAGGAAGGAAAAAGAAGAACGAGCTATTGAAGGAATGTGGAAAGCTAATGATAGATTCATGTAAGATGAAAGACCTCATCAGCTACTCCTTTACAAACTGTTAATAATGAAGTTTACATCTTGGAATATCAAAGGTCTAGGTAGTAAATGAAAACAAATAATACTTAGTGATAGAATGAAACAAGAAGCTTTAGATATGATCTTTATCCAGGAAACAAAATGTTCCATTCAAAAAATAAAAGAAATTCACAACAAATGGTTCAATCTTTTTGAGTTTTTAGAAGTCAACGTAGATAATACAACAGAAGACATATTGACTCTTTGGAACCCCCAAAATATTGGCATAATAGATGACGAGGCATCTATGAATTATTTATTAGTGGTTATTCAACTTGTGGGAGATAGGAAGACTTATTTGGTCACGAATGTCTATGGCCCTCAAAGAATGGATGATAAAATCAGGTTTCTAGATTCTCTTGTGGATCTAAGAGACAGAGATGTAGGAGTACCATGGATCATGGGTGGGGACTTCAACATGATCAAATCACTTTCGAAGAAAAAGGGGGTACTAGAACTTTAAGCAAAGACTCTTCAGCATTTCAAACTTTTATAGATAATATGAAGCTAGTTGACACGGAGATGAGTAATGGTCTCTTTACTTAGAATAATAAAAGAGGAAGAGAGTCTCAAGTAGCCTCAAAGTTAGACATATTCATAAAATCAAAGGACCTTATGCTCATCGACAAGGAAATGATAGCGAGAATTCTCCCCTTTGGAGGCTCAAACCATTGGCTTGTTCAACTTGAGGTTCAGGGCATTGGTACCCACAAGAATAGACCTTTTAGATTTGAGAATATCTGGCTCACCCACCTAGATTTCATCAGCAACATTGCAAAATGGTGGACAAAATATTTGCATATTCAGGGTACAAGAATGTTCCTGCTGCACAAAAGACTAAAGCACATCAAGCTCAGACTTAAAGATTGGAACAAGAATGAATTTGGTAATATTTTTGAAGCGAAAAAAAGCTATTGAAGATAAAATGCAGGAACTCAATCAAGCCCTTATCACGGATGTCTTGGATAAAATAAGAAATGATCAAGTTCCCAAACATCATCAAGACTGGGAGAATTTATGTAAACAAGAAGAAATATTTTGGAGACAAAAATCTAGAGTTCAATGGCTAAAAGGAGAGTGAAACACTAGATTTTTCCACAAATCCACCATGGCAAATAGATCTCATAATAGGATCTCTTCGATCAAGGAAGAGGAAGGTCATCTTTTTAATTCCCATGAAGATATAGAAGCTGTGTTAGTTCAACACTTTCGAGGTATAACAAAGGAAACCATTTCAGACAGAGAGCATTTTATCAAGGACTTAACAAGGCATATACCTGGGCTAGTATCTACAGAGAATAATTTCAATCTTAATAGGTCAGTGACTGAAGAGGAGGTTAGTGAGGTCATCAAAGAAATGCAGAATGGTAAGGCGCCAGGCCCTAATGGTTTCAATGTGGATTTCTTTAAGGCTTGCTAGAATATTGTTAAACAGGATATTCTAAATGTAGTGGAAGATTCTAGGATGAATAGAACTATTTTGAAGGTGCTCAAAACTTCCTTCATCTCCCTAATCCCCAAACATGAAAATTCTCAGACTCCGGACAAGTTTAGACCCATAGCTTTGTGCAATGTGGTATAAAAGATAATATCCAAGGTTGTTTTCAATAGACTGCAACCACTTCTTCCTACTCTAGTTTTTGTGGAGCAATCTGGATATGTGGAGGGTAGACGAATTCTCAGTAACATCATTCAAGCGCATGAGGTGGTGCACTCATTGACAAGCAATAGGAAGGCTGGAATGATTATGCAATTGGACCTAGCCAAAGCTTACGATAAGTTGAATTGGAACTACATCAGAAAGTTCTTTATTGCTTTTGGGTTTAATCATAACTGGGTAATATGGGTCATGGCCCTGGTAACTTTTTCTAGCTTTTCAATTATGGTTAATGGTTCCCCCTTCGAGACTTTTGCTCCAAGAGGCCTTAGGCAGGGAGATCCGCTCTCTCCATTTCTCTTCATCCTCATGATGGAAGGACTCGGTCGATCTATCAAGCATGCAAAAAAATTTAGTAATATCAAGGGTCTCCAACTTTCTGAGATTGGACAGGCTTTGACCCATCAACAATTTGTTGATGATACTATGCTGCAGGAAATCCCCACAGTCAAAGAATCACTAGCATATAAACAAATCCCGTGTGACCTTGCCATGGCTAGAGGTATGGAAGTTAATCTCTCCAAAGCTAAGAATCTTTTCTTTAATACCAATATTGCTATTCAAAGAAATATCTCTAGAATTCCGGGCTTTCAAAGGAATGTCCTTTCTTCAAAATATTTGGGAGTTCCTCTAACTGATAAACCTTTGCAAAAAAGCATTTGGGAGCTAGTGATTAATAAGATGCATGATAAAATCAGGAAATGGACTATTATATCTGTAAACTTGGTTGGTCGGTTAGTGCTTACAAAAGTTGTTCTTCAATCAATCCCCACCTGATATCAGCGCTTCCAACTCCTAAAGGAATTTTACAACAATTTAGAAACGTTTAAAGATACCTTGCCATGGCTATAGGTATGGAAATTAATCTCTCCAAAGCTAAGAATTTTTTCTTTAATACCAATATTGCTATTCAGAGAAATATCTCCAGAATTCTGGGCTTTCAAAGGAATGTCCTCCTTTCAAAATATTTGGGAGTTCCTCTAACTGATAAACCTTTGCACAAAAGCATTTGGGAGCCAGTGACTAATAAGATGCATGATAAAATCAGGAAATGGAGTATTAGATCTTTAAACTTGGCTGGTCGGTTAGTGCTTACAAAAGTTGTTCTTCAATCAATCCTCGTCTTCATGCTATCAACGCTTCCAACTCCTAAAGGAATTTTACAACAATTTAGAAACGTTTAAAGAGACTTTCTTTGGGGTAAGGGGGAGGAAAGAAAGAAATGGGCCTTGGTAGCAAGATTTTCAAAACTAAAAACCATAGGGGTCTTGGATTGGATGATCTGGAAATACTAAGCAAAGTTTTATGGGAAAAATTATGGTGGAATTGGGTAAAATACCCAAAGGCTCAGTGGGCTAGTATCTAGAAAGAAAAATATGCTAGCACTTGGGAAAATAATGATCACATAAGAATGTATGGCATCATAAAGGGCTCAAACATATGGAATAAGGCTTGGGAGAAAAGAGGCTTAGTATAAAAAAATATTTTCTGGGAAATTAGAGAGGGAGATCTTGCTTTATTTTGGGAGGATAAATTGCAACAAGAACCTACACTGTTAAGGGAGGACTTTCTGGACCTCAAGAAAGAGACAGACACCAAAGGGTTATTTAAGGTAAAAGATTTTTGGGATAAAACCTATAGTGAAAAAATGAGAACCTGAAGAATATTGATTACAAGGATGACAACCCCTTGAAAGAAAAAATAGAGGCACTTTTAAAAATGTTGGAACAAAGGAAGATTTTAGTTATAGAGGGGCATGACCAACTTAGATGGGGCAATAATAATGAAGGTACCTTCAATCTTAAGGAGGAAAAACGCATACTCCTTGAGCTGGACTCCAATGTACCGGGTAGGGTTTGGCAGAACCTATGGAGGCATCAAGGATGGATGAAGATCAAACTCTTCATGCGGCTAGTACATCATAAGAAAATTTTGGCTTGGGATAACATTCAGAAGAGGGGTATTCTAGGTCCTTCCAGATGTCAGCGATGTGAAGCCCAAGAGGAAACAATGGAGCACCTTCTTAATAATTGCATTTTCACCTTCAGGTTGTGGGATACTTTCACCACTATTTTCCAACAGATAGACAGGGACAAAGGAAGCATTGTCAATACCCTAAACAACTGGAGATGAAACTTCTCTGATTATGAATTTCTTGGCTCAACTTGGGCTTTAACGTCATGTTTCATAATATGGAAAGTATGGAAAGAAAAGAACAATAGAATCTTAAAAAATGAAAAAAGTTCCTCCCAACGCCTTTTCGAGCAAATCTTAAGACAACTTAAGGAGACGGTAGATACTATAGTGTGAACTTCCCTTCAGAATCCACTTTTAGAAGCTGAAATACAGATACTTCTTTAGTTGGGTATGTAGGGGATTATACCACAAGGTTTGGATAAGAAGGTCATGAAACTGGATACTGAACAGGATTATTGGCATTCTCCCCCTCACGGGTTTTTTGAAATACAACATTGATGGAGCTTCAAAAGGCAACCCGAGAATTGTTGGCTTTGGAGGGGTGTTAAGGGATGAAAATGGTTGTATCCTTTTCATCTTCCATTGCCATTTTGGAAGAGCCACTAACAATATGGTGGAATTAATGGCTCTTGAGAAATGCTTAGATTTCTTAAAGAATGATAATCTCCAAAATGTAATTGTCAAAGCTGATCCTGAGTTAATAATTAACTCGATCGAAAGAATCAGCGGTGGCATGGAGTCGGAAAAAGTCTCAAAACGCTAGAGGCTGCTCCAGGGTTTTCAAAGGATTCAACTTCACCCCCTGTGCTTACAAACAATGAGTTTTAACCATGTGCGAAGGACGACAAATAAATTGGCGAACATTCTAGCCAATCAATGGGTGCTTTGTACCAAAAGCAAGGTCATGCTGAGTTGGCAAGAGTTGCCTCAGGCGTATTGCCATGACCAGGGGAATGAGGACATGATGGTGTTTTGAAACAGAGCCATAGAGGCGGGGTCTCGCTGATTTGGATTGATTATGAAGTGTTTTTTCAGAAGTGAGGTCACTTTTGGGATGTAAGTCACTGTCGGCCTCCTTAACCCTAGTAAGTAAAGCACAAAAGTTTCAGATAGAAGTTGCTCAACAGACACTATTTCTCGAATGGACGGATGGATCTTCATCCTACATTGGTTCATGCACCAGTGGAGATGGGATGGGGCGAGTGGTCGGAGTCCTGGCATTTTCAGCAACCTTAAAACCCTTGTGTTTCTTTCTATGGATGAAATACCGTTCTCAGGGTGGTTTATGGTTTATCGCAAGCCCTTCAAGTTGGAAGTGGTTTTTCAAAGTTGGGAGCGATTCCACTCACCAAGCAAGATGTGGCCTAGGGAGGGGGAAGAATACTGCCCTCATCGCGCACTAATTCTCAATGTTGTTGGCTCGTGCGATATGATCCTCAGCCATCGGATCAAGTGAGACGGATCTAAGGTCAGGAATAAGCGTGCGTGTTGGTGGGTCCAGGTTTATTGCATGGTTAATAGCCGTGCTTCTAGGTGTTGCGATATAATCCTCGACCGTTGGATCTGGCGAGGAGAATCGACGTTAAGAATAAGTATGCAGGTTCGAGTGAGGAATATCTTCTATGCTTGTTTCGCATCATGGTGGGAATCGATGTATTTCGGGCAATCTACATGCTCGAGGGTTAGCCCCCCATTCGGATCCGAAATCCTTTTCGATTGGTCCTTATTTCCTCATCGGGTCTGATTCTAACTTTAAAGTGGCTGCTTGTTTCCAACCCAATTTGAGCCTCGTTCGTCAAATCTCTGAGGGGAGATCGAACGGTCTAGACTTTGTCTATTTTTCGAGGGTTTTGTAGTTTTGTTTGCGGGACCTTGGCTCGATGTTTTAGAGTTCGCTCGGTGCCCTTGGTTTTAAGAGGCTAGTTTTTTCTTTGTCCCACCGTTCCTTAAAGACTATTGTATTTTGTGTAATTTGTTATCAGATTTAATGAAATAAAAAGTATGACTCTTGCTTCAGCAAAATATATATATATATATATATATATATATATATAATTTAAAATTAATTATAATTTAATTAAATTAAAAAAATAAACTGAAACAAAAATATTGTTCATATAAAATAAATAAAATAACATAGAACTAAAGTTATCAACGTTGCGCACAGAAATAATGGTCCTAATATTCTCAATTTCAGTTGCATATATAGAAGGGCCATCCCTTTACCCTATCTAGCATCTAAGTAGCATGTTCATCCTAAGTTACTATTTAATAAATATTTTTAATTAATGTTATTTTGCACATCGTTTCGTTTAGTTTTCGAGAGTAAATTCTACCTTCAATATGAAACCGAAATTTTCACTTTATAATTTTCTTAAAGAGAAATTCATAATTTTCCTTTTCAACATATCACAAAGAATTTCACTTCGGTGCAATGCAAATTTCCATATCGCATAGATTTGATTTGGTTTATATATCACAACGGGATTCTCTTTTGAGTGCTACATTGCACATGTGGCACCTTTTATTAAATGTAATTTTGCTTCAACATAACATATTGCAATTGATTTTTTTGGGTTAAGATATTTCACATCCATAATATCTATGTATCTTTGCAATGTTTCACGTTTCACACTTTTTGAAAGTTCTTTGTGATTTTACATCACTTTCTTTTTTGATCGCAATGTTTTGTACATCAATTTACTCTACTTCTATATATAAATAACAAATTTTAGATTTATAAAGATTTGACTCTTTCAATGTATCAGTTTAAAATGATATCCTAAGAAAATTAATGAACTTTTATATATATATATATTTTACATATTCTTTTATCGAATTTAAATGGTGAGTATTTGTATATTTTTTTATCGAATTTAAATGGTGATATCACCTCTAATTAGATTTCTCATCCAATGAATATCTATTATGCAAAATTTTGAATACATGTAGAGAAAAATGGAAAATACATCAAATAAAAAAACACATGCATTTTCCTATTTTGTTTGTACAAATTGCTCAAATCTATGTAGCTACAAAATCTAGTTCTCTTTAGTCAACCCTTGAAATTATCTATGCAGATAAAAAAATCTAGTTATGTTTCCTCAACACTTAAAATTTAAGTAAATTTGCATAGATACAAGTAAAAAATACTATTGTGTTGTTCCCACAAATTATTCACCACTTATGTAGCGGTCTCATCAATAAACAAAAAAAATTAAACCTCAAAGACTAAAAATTTGTCTAGAAAACTTGGTCAAAATTTCCTTTCCACATTTAATAAAAATTTCTTACATGAAACTTTTAAATATTTTCTATTTCTATAATTTATAACATTATTTGAAAATTTCTCTCCGTACTATATATTAGATTGCCATAAAAAAAATTCCCTTTTAACACAATAAATACCATTTCACATTCATTATTTTTTTACATAGTCACATAATCAAATAATACATTGCAATGAACATCATTTCAATACATATTAGCTTGAGAAAGAATCATTTCTTTCTCAAGAGTTCACATGCATTGAAAAAACCTCACTTTCCAAATAATATATATCATACCATTAATACAATACAATGGCAAGGAATCACATCAAATATGCTAACTCAAATCAGATATTTTATTAACCCAATATATATGAATATGAATATAAAGTATGTACAAGACTTATTACAACTCTAATGAGTATCTGAATGTATCTCTATTGTAATAGCAAAAAATCCTTGCTATCCATCTATAAACTTTTTGTTACACTCCACTACTACATAAAGGAGGGTTTTAAGACAATATTTGAGACAATTTTTTGGTAAACTGACATAACTTAAGAGCAAAAAAAACTTGTGTATTGTCTTTAAGCACGTGTCACAAAAATTATTGTCTTAATATTATTGTCTTAAAAAATATGTTCTCTATAAAGACAATATATAACAAAAGCATTATTGTCTCTTAAGAGACGTTTTCATATTTGTCTCTCTAGAGACAATTTCAATTGTCTCTCTAAAGACAACACTCGGATTAGAGACAATATGTCTTTAATACAAGTTATTGTCTCTCTAGAGACGGTAAATTTTTTATTGAAAGATCACTTTTGTTTGTTTAGAGGCAAAGTAAAACAAGGAACCCAAAAATATCTCACCATTGAAATAAATCGATATAAAAAACATTTAATTAAAAATAAACTACAAAATTGTTTCTTAACTGATGTTAGGGTGCAATGGAATCGAACCACCAACGTCTTGCTTGTAAGACAGACACTCTTGCATTGAGTTAGCACACTTTAAAAAATTATGTGAAGAATTATGGAAATCCTTAAAATTACATTTTTTGGCATTGATTTTAAAAAAAAATGAAGCTACACAATAAATTTCAAACAAAAAAAAATTGCATATTTCAACAGAGCTGATGTTGTAACACCCTTCCTTATCAACTTTGATAAGTAGAAGTGGTTATTGAAAACAGTCTATTCTCAATGAAACTTTTTGGGAATGGGATCAAAAGGTCTTTTTTTTTTACTTGCCAAAATTTCACACCCTCGCCTTACTTACCAATAGCATAAAGCTCAACTGATGCACAATCTGGTAAAGACTGTCTGCTAGATTGTTCTATTTCCTAGAAGGAAATTTGACTCTGTTGTTTTAGTTCTCATGTCATTAGAGTACATAATAACAAGTAGCCAATTTGCGATAGCATATGAGGCATAATGACATAAAAATAATACTGATAGCGAAATAAAAATTTGCACTCAAGTTTAGAAATCTTATTCCAAATTTTGAAATCCCTCCCCACGCAATTCCAAAAATGAATTTCCTCAATTCCTTATGTTCCTCTAGTCGTCCACTACAACTCTTAGATATTCCAAGGCCCAAAAAGTACCAAAGTTGTCGAGTGGAAGAAAATTACCACAACATAATAGAGAGATAAATCATAAGCAGTGAGAAAGACAATGATATTTCTTGACGTTCACCCTCGCATGATATGACAAATCATATTGTTAAATGGTTCCATGTAAAGTAGCATGCCTTTTCAGATTATATGTCCATTGCCAAAATCTCCAAAAAAAATAGTATCAATCAAAGTTTGATAAGGTCACCCAACAAGTCTCTAACCCATATATTTAATTACAATATTTAGATTAATCATATCCCATAGACATTTCCAAAAGGGTTTATCGTTAGATTTGAGTATCCTTATCATTTTCAAGAATATTTTATACAACCCTCTTAGGTAGAAGGATCTTACACACAAACTGGCATTTTCATACACTGAGGCACCATGCTTCAATAGATCTGGTAGAGGCTTCACTCATACTCAAACTGAAAGGCAATGCTTGGCCAAGAATAGTCTTTTCCAAATTATTTGCGATAATACAATCCCTTAGAAGATGCTTACTCTAATTGTTAATAACCTATTTTTAGCTAATCTTCCCAATTTAGCTTATGTCTTTTTTAGCACATTTCTCGAGGCTTCCCTTTATCACTATCGCAATCACAATCTCGCAGATCCACTAACATGCCTTCCTCCTGTCTACTTGATATTCGATAACACAACATGGATTCCAAATACCGTAAATTGCATCCATACTTTCTCGGGTCTGCTTACATCACACATCACAGTACGACTCATTGCAGTTGCTAAGGGTGAAGGTACATCCTCCATGGATATTTGCAATGCGATCTAATCGCTGATTGCATCAGACATTGCAATCACATATCGCACTTGCTTGTGGCTGAAGTTAATTCACTCACCAAGAAAACATTGTTGGCACTATGATACATATGTTGTACTTGATGGAAACCCACTCATCTCATATGATAAATTATAGTGCAACAAATTTCACGCACTTTCATGAAGATAAAAGTTTATTTCATGTAGAGAAAAGTTCACGCACTTTCATAAAGAGAAAAGTTACTTTTATGTAGAGAAAAGTTCACGCACTTTCATGTAGAGAAATGTTCGTGCACTTTCATGCAGAGAAAAGTTTCTTTGATGTAGAGAAAAGTTCACGCACTTTCGTGCAGAGAAAAGTTTCTTTCATATAGAGAAAATTTCACACACTTTCATGCAGAAAAAAAAAGTTCCTTTCATGAAGAGAAAAGTTCATGCACTTTTATAGTTGGCTCATGGTATTAGTTCGATAGTTTTTGATCCTATGGTTTTGGTCCATGGTATTGCATCCAAAAGTGTTGATCCCAAGTATTGGGTTCATGGTATTGTGTTATTATGGTTTTGGACCACGGTATTGTGAAAGGCCTAAGACTATAAAAGAGGAAGGAGATCATTTGGCAAAGATCATCGAATGAATTGAATATCTAATAAGTGCTAGATCTGAAATATTTATGATTGGGGTTATGGTGCATATCTGGATCTAAATAAAGGAGGAACCTTAGTGCAAAAAGAAGGATAAGTTCTATTGATGGGTCATAATCTTTAAGCTTGAATAATAGTATCATTGTATGATTTTGATCTGTTTTATGAGGCGCATGCTTGATCTATAAATCTGACAATCTGGGTTAATTAGTGTTTGAATATTTGAAAGAATGAATTATCATTTATAGATCTTTACGTAGTTTCAGTGAAGTGAAAGCGCGTATACACGCTGGTTCAGTGAATGAAAACAGCATATACGCAAGTTGGTCCAAACACAGGAGCGTATGCACGCAGGTTTCAGGTTGTTAAAGTAGCGTATATCTTTTAAATTATGATCTAGTTGCCTCTTTTTATTGCTGCAATATTTTGGGTTCAGAATTTGGTGTGTGATTACTATTACTGTGTTCTGGGTACAACTATCAGAGAATTTTTTACTTGATTCAGTGCTAATTGGAGAAAATGAGATTGTTTGATGCATATATACTTGATGATTGATTGATTTTCATGGATCCAGTCTGAAAATTTATGAAACGAGGTCTCTGGAAGAAGGATAAGGTTGTAGCCTTTAGTAGGCAGCACCTACGTACTAGTATTTTGGCTAGTACAAGAGCTAAGTGGGTTGTAGCTCCCATCCAGGAGAAGCTAGAAAACGAGATAGGGTTGTATCTCTCTACAGGTTGCAGCCTACGTACTAGTAAAGGACTACACTAGTACATTGTAAAAATAAGTTTCTAATTAAAGGAAGGTAGAGGCAAATTGCAGCAAGTGGTTTTCACCCACATTGGGTTTCCACCTTATATCTTTTGTTCTTGTGTGTGACTGTCTACTGCTCTGTTTTACTGTTCTGGTTAATGTTTATTTGATTCAGATACATAAATTAATAATCAACATCTGAAAGATAAAGTAAATTATTGTTTGCATTATATACACGGGTTTCCTTCTACATATTTGTGTATATACGTTGTTTTTACTAACTGAAGTAGCGTATATGATCTAGATTTGAAAAAGAAAACATTCGACTTGATAATACTAATTCACCCCT
>Ga0115848_100802_pt1 | contig 12852 bp, 10 predicted proteins | sample InSIn3gowninarea_FD_83862 | JGI IMG/M metagenome (GOLD analysis project Ga0115848, IMG submission 83862) | reverse complement strand
TATTGTAATGGATTTGAGCCTTGTTGCTGAAACTGATTTGTCCCTAGAGGAACAAAACATGTATGTTCCTCGTATGGAATATAAATATATTTCTCATAAGGAGGGGAGGAAATAAAAACTCATTATATGTGTTTTGGTTTTTGAATTCCATTACTCACATTATTAATGTTTCCATTTTATGGTATTTTAGACATCACAATGCTCAATTTAACAAAATCTAATTATGTAAGACAACTATAAGTAATATGAATTTGTTTTAGTATTCTTGTCTATGGAAATATCTATTAATAAATCAAGTGACCAGTAATTAGCTTGCAACCATTGCAAATGTTATCATGTTAGAATTGTACTATGTGTAGTATATGTTGAATCTATAGTGGCACAAAAAGGTTGGTGTATGTTTGAATATATAGTAGTACAAAGGGTTAGCCCTTGCATACATTTAGATATTTATGAGCTTCTGGCACACAAACACTACTATGACCATTTTTTTTAAAGGCCAAACTTATTAGCACATAAGGTTTCCCTGGTATATTGTATTTTCTTTTCCATGTTACAAATCTTGGGGAAAACCCTTGGATAATTTCCCTCATTTCGAAGATGATATATAGGAAAAACCTAGATTATTAAGAACACAAGGCTACTCAACAATAAGGATGAAATCCATTAGAGAAATATACTATCTATTTGTTCAACATGTCACTTGTGGGAATCAAACCTAAGTGGGGAGGATGATAATTATTCCTCTAGCCGCCTGAGATAAATCCGATTATATGTTAATGCATTAATTTGGTGGTACATTAGATAAAATATCCAATGTCAATAAAATCTTCGATGGAAATAAAGTTTGAAAGGGTTGTTAATTATATAATCTCTTCAAAAATAGAATTATTTAAATATATGATATTGAATAGTTAGGCAAATACATCCTTTAAAAGTAAAAGTTGGGAGGAATAGAAAAATTGACCATGCATGTTGCCACATACATAAATAATGATTATAATGATGGTAAAGAATGAAAATGATAATAGTCACAGGAATATTTACCAAGATGGAAAACATCAATAAATACAAAGTCATATAGCCATATAATGTTAAACATTGTTGAAAGTAAAATATTAAATTTTGTTTGAAGAACATATATCAATGATATACAACACCTTGGTATTATTTTGTAGCCAAACTTTCTTCATGGAAATTTATTTGAAAATTTCAAAAATGGATGGAAGATACTTTCCCACTTCTCTTAATTTTGGGGATTTAGTTTAAACCATAATTTGTTGTGATTGTTTCTGTTTATCATATTAATTTTTTATTTTTATTTTTTTCACTCAAGATAACTAGAATGTTGGATAGAGATCTCACTTTCTAACACTTAGTTTCATAAAGTGTATATGGACAAGGAATTAGGCCTAGTGTAAAACTTCCCTCTTTGTTATGTATCTAGAGGTTCCAAGATTGGATAGGGTGAGAAAATATCCTACTCCCACCTATATTGTATTGCATCATACTAATAAATACATCTATGATATGAGATAGTGAAATTTCAAAATTGCTAGCATGATTAGTGAAGGAAACTTGTGAAGATGAGAAATCATGATTCACTAAAGCCAAAGCAACTTAACAGGTTCCATTTATTGCAATACTATGCTATACATTACACTAGAAATAAATCTAATACATCCACTTCTACTCAGAGGGTTCTAAATCATTCTCATTCTAAATTGATTTATTGTCTTAATATACTCATTACTTGATCATTCTTTGTTATCTTTCATTCATTAATTCGGTTATGCACTTTTCTTTCATATTTTCAATTCATGTTTTTATTGTTCCTTCAATAAGGTATGGGCATAGTATGCATATAAAAATTCACTATTGAGGTTAATATTATGTCATTAACATACACTAGGGGAGATTTTATGATGGTTTCAAGTACAAATCATTATCACTAATAAAGTGAAGAGATGGATTTATATGTTATCCATAGATATCAATTTTAATCCATAACTTTATACTTCAAATGATACTATATGAAAATGAAAATGAGATAATTGATTCAAAGGCATAACTTGAGGCTTGTCTTGAGAAGCATATTGTGATATAAAATAGGCTATAATATTTGTTTTTGGATAGTCCTTTCTATAATGTAAAACAAATAAAATATGTATCATAAGTAATTAGATTCAAAGCATATAAAGGAAAAATTTATTTTAAATTTTGGTGAGAATGTAATGTCAATAAACACTTGAAAATTGGCATTTTATAGTAACATTCCAACCAAAACTACAATAGAAAACCACCATTATGCTTGACGATACATGCATAAATCTTCAAACATGTTAACAAATAATTTAATACAAGTTACAAATGCTAATTTCCATCATTGAGTCTAGTTCATAGAGAAGTTGAAAGATTACTTAGCAACATTGTTATGTTGGAGAATCTTAGAGAGCGTTACATCCACTCTATAGCTTGAGGTTATGTAACATGTGTCTTTCTGATTTTTTTTACTTAATTGTTGGTTATGGGCTAGTGCTTTTAAATATAAAAGAAGTGAGACATAATTAAAATGATAAAATTGAAAAACACATGCACAAAAAACATGATTCCATTTTGAAAAATGTGAGTGGAATACAGTTATATTTTTCTTGGGTAAAAGAAATTCAAATTTAAAAACCTCCCAACAAATTACCTATAAATAATGAAGATGCAAGTTCCATGATTTTTTTTCTTGGATGAATATCACTAATTAAATGAAGACGTGCACTTTTAAGGATAAACCTTATTCAAATGCAACATAACACTATTCATGATGCATTAATGTGTGGAATTGAATATTGAACAAATATTGAATTTCATATTTCTAACTATTTATATTTATACTCTTTTACAACATTTCTTTACACCCTTTGGACCAATACTCTTTAAGTCTCTTACAAAATTTATTTAGACCCTTTGGACCAATAGATAGGTTAAAGCATGGTAAGAAGAAAGTAAATTTAGCTCTTAGAAATAATTAAACAAAGTAACTTTTGTAAAAAATTAAAATCTTAGGGATCCTAAGTCAGTGACTATGATAGACGGGTATATTTACTTTTTCAATCTAAATATTTTCAAAATTATTTTTTCATGTACATAATCACTATATTTATTAATTTAAAAATATTACATAAATTTTAAATAGATTTAAATTTTACAATTATCATTGTTTTAAGTTATATATATATATATATATATATATATATATATATATATATATATATATGTATACCACTCAATAACACAACGAGCCCTGGCACCATTAACATTAACTCTCACTCAATCACTATTATGCACACCTAGATAACTAAAAAACGTAGGTAAAAAAAACTATAGCCTTGCAGACATAAAAATGGAAAGTTATAGACCGAAATATTTATTGACAAGGTTTAAAAAGCTCAATTTTAAAAAATATCATAAATTTTAAAATAGTAATACTGAGTTAAAATATGTTTTAATGAATGTTAATTAAAAGATTGGTTTAATGACTAGTAATTAAACTATTGGTTAAAGCTAAATTTGGACACAAAGGTCCAAAAAAGAAAGCATAAAGATCACGAATTCCCTAATCATTATATTTTTGCACCTAATGAATGAAGAATGAGAGGAATCAATGATTTTGATGAATGGAGATTGAGAGGAGGAAATTCACAAACGAAGAGGAGGTGACCGAAATTTTTGCAGTCCGAAAACAAAGTGTAGCCGATCAAGTAGATTTTTCACGGAGAGGGTAATTTTTTGTTCCCTTTAATTTGTTTGTCTATCTGTTTAATTTAGTTCCTAGAAAAATTGGTTTCTCTATTTAATCAATTGGTTAACCAGGGAGAGGTAGTAGGCTATTGAATAATTTTATGTTCCCTTAACTTTTGTCTATTTAATTCATTCTATAGAGACATTTGTGTAACCTGGAAATTTGTTTTCTCTATTCCATCCAGAGGTTAAGCATGGTGTTCTTTCTCTCTGAAGCACTCTATTATAAAGTTGTATGTCTTATGGAGCACTCCATAAATGTTTTGTGTAGTGTTGTATGCATCAATGTCCTATGTAGTGTTGTGGTATGCTTGTAATGTGCGTTGTATCCTGTGTAGTGTGTAAATTCTTGTTTTGTGTGTATGTGGATTTGTGTTAATTGAGAGAGAAAGTCCTAGTTGAGAAGAAGATGCATTAATGGTTGAAAGACCAACTTGATAAAAAAATAATGCTTTCAAAGTGCGTTGGAGTGAGTTAGTACTCATGGAAATTTTTTCCTTAATTATTTTTAAATTCATTCCTAACCCTTTTTTTTGTTTCATTTTCTAATGAGTGAGTTGGAATTTTATATACAAGAGTTGAATTAGTGTTTCCAGTGCTTTTGTAGTAGAAAATGAGGAGTTTCCAGCTCTTTTACAACCACTAGTTTGTAGAGTTTCAATAGTAAATGAAATATTCCTAAGAATTAAGGTTAGTGTTATGTGTGAATGGTCTTGTTCTCCTCTATTTCTTGTTACAGTTTACTAATATAGTTTTCAATTTATTTTCCACAAATTACCATGTTAAGTAGCATTTCCATCTGGCAATGTAGTTTTATAGCATGGAGGAAATGTAGTCTTCTCTTCCTAAACTTCCATGGATCAGGAACCCATTTAAGGCTACTACCACCAATTTCTAAATCAGAATGATATTTATGATCCCCAAACTCCTTGGCTTCCAAATGAAGAATCTCCTTTCTAACCTCTAGGGGAGCTGAACTAATAAAGTTTGCCATAGATTACCAACCAAATTGTTGGTGATGTCTGGAAGAGGATACCCCTGCAACACCACCCCTGCAACTAGGGAGTCATTGTCGATGAGGCATTTCCACATAATAACTACAAAAAAACCACAATACAACCACTCTAGGATAACTGAATGACCAAGTTATGACCGACAACAAGATAGTAAGACCCCAGAATAAAAAAAACAAACAAGTTACAACTGATGACCAGAATGAGTGACAACCCCAGTTTAACACAAAAAATCCACTTACAAACAAATATGCAAATAATTAACTAATTGTGATGACTAACTACTTGAAACCCCTTACCAACCATGACCACAATCCATTTCAACTGCCTAGGAAACTATAGTTCTTAAGGACGAGAATGATCAAGGTTTGAGATGTTTGAATTAATAATGAACAAGTGAAACTATAATCTTTTCTAGAAGTAGATGGAGAAGGTAACTTAGTACCAAACTCTACATATCAACACTATGAAATTATAGGAAATTTTGGTCGATTCAAAGGTCTGTGATGTCATTGAGGGAAGTACAATGACCAGTTCAAAATAGGGACCCAACCCTGAGTTATGTAAGTATAACACAAAGAAAATTGACACCCTATGTGAGAAAAATGACCACCTAGTACAAAACTTAAGACTCGATGACAAAATACATTGGGATATAGAACTATCCAACTCTTCAACAAAACAAAATTCCACCCTACTAAAATGACCTGAGAAATTAACAGTGTATACAGACCTCCTGTTACGGTAACAGAGTCAATTGGGGACCACAAACAAGAGGGGAACTGCTGCAACTGAAAGACACCAACCACATAAATACCACCTTACTACCACCCAGAGACCATGGTGGAACCTACATAAATATCTATAAACATGATGTATCTATTACTAGGAATGAACCACACCCTATAGAAATCCCATGGAAGAAGCCAAGTGTACTGCATACACCATGTCTTAGCCATCCCAAGGCATTGCCTAAGAGTGATGTCATTAAGGAAATTTCTCCTACTATCAGAACAATTCCTTCCACCACCAATACATAGTGGGAGGGACAATCCATTCTTGAGTAGACAAAATGAAATGAGTTAATGAAACCATTGAGACAAAAAAAACCCTAATCTCTAATCTCTTAGAATTTAATAAGAAAATGACTTGAGTTGGTGGCTCCCATTATGAAAGCCCAGAACATGCCACGTGTGACCCATGTGTAACCAAGTGTATAGCCAATATCTATCTACAAGGGTTTCCACCTTCATCACTAAAAAATTTATCGGCATGAAAATAATAACTTTTGTCGGAAACCTCCCATCAAGAGGGATCATCATTTCTCTTTCTAATACCAATATTCAGATGTCATGAGATCACCCCCATCGAGGACCGTAGCTTCAGCTATGTATTTATCCTATTCTACCCAGTTCTTTACTTCCTGTAGGATTTCCCTATGTTTCACTTCCAACTAGGTCACATTCAAGGCAATGTGTCTACCTGATATTTCCTAGTTAGCCAAAAAATATTCCAACTTATTACCTTTTGTTCGCGTGTGCATGGGAATAACATAATCGAAATTAATCAACAAATCTTTGAAATTTCTCACCATCTTGTGTAGGTGACAAATACGAATTAGTTTCTCTAGTAGATAACCTAATAGGAGCTTACTTATAGTGAGTTGCTACTCATGGAAGTTTTTGCTTAATTACTTTTAAATTCATTGCTGACCATTTTTTTGTTTCCTTTTTTTATGTGTGAGTTGGAAATTTTATATACATGAGTTGGATTAGTGTCTCCAATTCTTTTGCAGTAGAAAATGAGGAGTTTCTAGCTCTTTTTCAACCACCATTTTGTAGAGTTTCAATAGTAAATGAAATATTCCTAAGAATCAAGGTTAGTATTATGTGTGAATGGCCTTGTTGTCCTTTGTTTCTTGTTGCAGTTTACCAATATAGTTTTCAATTTATTTGTCACAAATTACGATGATGAGTAGCATTTCCATTTGGAAATCTAGTGTTATAGAGTGGAGGAAATGTAGTCTTCTCTTCCTAAACTTCTTTGGATCATGAACCCATTCGAGGCTGCTACCACCAATTTCTGAAATAAAATGTTATTTATGATCCCCAAACTCCCTAGCTTCCAAATGTAGAATCTCCTTTCTAACCTCTAGTGTAGCTGAACCAAAAAAGTTTTCCACAGATTCGCAACCAAATTGTCGGTGATGTTTGGAAGAGGACACCCTCGGAGCACCACCCCTCTATCTAGTGAATTATTATCAATGAGGAATTTCCACATAAGAACTGCAAACAAACCAAAATACAACCACTCTAGGCTAACTGAAAGACCAAGTTATGACTAACAACAAGATATTAAGACCCCAAAATAACATAAACTAACAAGTTATAAGCAATGATTGGAATGCGTTACGACCCCAGTTTAACACAAGAAATCCACTTATAAATGATTATGTAGATAATTAATTAATTGCAATGACTAACTACTTGACACTCCTTACTAACCAAGACCACAATCCATTTCAACTACCTAGGAAGCTATAGTTCTTAAGGACTAGAATGATCAACACTTGAGATGTTTGAATTAACAATGAACAGGTGGAAATGTACTTGTTTCTAGAACGAGATGGAGAAGGTAACTCAGTACTAGAATCCACATACCAACAATGGGAAATTAAAGGAAATGCTGGTTGGATCAAAGATTTGTGATGTTGTTAAGGGAAATACAATTACCAGTTCAAAGGAGTTGTTGGAAATAATACTGAGAGGGGGATGAATCAGTATTATTAGATCAATAATTTTATTTCTCAAATAGATTTATATATGCTACTTTAGTGAAGTGAACTAGCGTGTACACACAACTGTGATTAGAGAAACCAACATATATCTAGAGAACTTGTGATTTAGACAATTTATCATGTGTTAATCTTAAACCAATACATTAGTAACTTATTAGACAGTGCAGTAAAAGAAGAATAAAGCATCACACATAAGGAACAGACATGAACACCAAGATTTAAAGTGGAAACCCAATTTGGGTGAAAACCACCTGCTATCTTTTGTCTTTGTTTTCTTTTAATAATAAGAAAAGCTATTTACAATCTTGTACTAGTGCAGACTCATACCAGTACGTAGGCTTCTACCTGTAGAAGGTTACAACCTTCTCTCATTCTCTAGCTTATACTCGAAGGGAGCTACAACCCCCTAGCTCTTGTACTAGCCAATATGTTTACTACTACGTAGGTGCCAACCTACAGAAAACTCCACTCTTCCACTAGGGACAACGTTTCATGAATTTTCAGACTTGATGCTCCCGGAACATATCAAGACATATGAAGACCTTGACTCATCAATAACCCATCAGAAATTTAGAAACTCAAACTTCATCAACCAACATGCAGTTAATCTGAAACAATCAGATCACTGTCACCAGAACGCTGTGTTGAACCCAAAACCCTGCATCATCATTCAAAACTAGATGTAACCTCAAAAACCATGTACTAGACTATATACGCTACTTGGCTGAACCCAAATTGTGTGTATACGCTACTTCCATTAATCAAACCTACGTATATCTCCAAAGCTACTGCAAACATAAACTTTTGAATCAAATCTGTACCAACCAGCAATATACTGAACATCTACTGTCAACTTACAGAGCTTTACACAGGCAATAATAGAGATCACTTCTTCTCACTTATATAATCAATCTATCAAATATCAAACTCCTTATTCATTCAGTTTTACGTTCAGATCTAAGAAGATTTCAATGACAGACAACAATAAAATAGTAGCATTGATCTAATAGATCAATCATCCTTGAACATCAATATTTTCTTTTTCATATGCTACTTGGAAGAGCCAAACCAACATGTATACGCACCTTCACCAATCAAACCAACATACAGATCTGAAAATACTTACTTATAACTTCGTTGTAATTCCAGACTTCAGACATACCCAGATAATCACATATAAAAGATAAAACATGTGTTAGTAATCAGATCTATCCTATCCATTATTATATCACATAATGATAAATCATTATGATCTCAATCCATCAATAGATTTCGTCCATCATCAAACATTTAGGTGCTTACTTAGTTTAGATCAAGCAAAGCATTAGAAACCCATAACATGCATATTTTCTTTTGATCTAACACTTCATAAGATATTCATTACTTGTACACTTAGCCTTTTGATCTTCTCCTCCTTATATACTTAGATCCTTTGGCAATACCTTGGACGCAAAACACTTAGGACCAATACCTTGGACCAAATACCTAGGGTCAATACCTCAGACCAAATGCCTTGGACCAATACCTTGGACCAAATACCTCGGTCCAAAACCTTGGTTTTCCAACATGTATGTGCTTTTCCTCTTATGGGAGTGCGTGTATACATATACACTCTTTTGTTCTGTGGACTAGCGTGTATACACTATTTTGACTAATTGGACCTACGTATACTTCTTAAACTACTTAACATCAACATTTTCCTTTACCTTATTTATTCTGATCAGTAGATATTAGTTCCATCTTCATGTTCTTCTATACCATTTCCTTGTAACCTCTTAATATACATGTTGTACTGTGAGTTTCCTTTTACCAAAACTGAATTGACCTGTGAGTGAGTTGTCATTAAGGACAACACTTGCATCATAATGCTGACAATCTCCCCCTTCGGACTTGATGGCAACCATGATGGTGTTGATTTCTGAAAGCTGTATAAACTATTAGAGATAACAAGAAACACCAAAATTCTCCCCCCCTTTGACATCAAGTGTAAAGCGAAAACTAGGATACTCTTCATATCATGCTCCTCCTAGGAATACGCTGAATTCTCTAATTAAACTCCCTCTTTGTGCATGTTTTGATATCATTTTACATGTTGTGATGCACTAACCATCCATGCTCCCCCCTGAGCACATGCAAAGTGTACAAAAATATTTTCCAAAGGAATAACATGACTCTATAGCTCAACTATGTGAGTTTGACCTTCCTATCACCAATGGTTCATACATAAATCAATCTCCCAATCAAGGGAGGATATACCAAATTTGACTCATCCACCCAACCAATTGGAGATATACCAATTGTTTATACATGACAAAAATACAATAAATATTACATCATCCATCCCATGCAAAGTGGGGATACAAATTATATCATTTTTCCAATATGACTCATTCAAATGTATGAGAAGTCATATTACACCCTAGACTTCTACATGACTTAAGCAACAAATGGTATAAATATTTGAAGCCATAGCTAGACTCAACAACCATAATGCCAACAATGTATAATGCATGTGAAGGCTAATGCTCCCGCTGGACCTGTGCTACTTGTGCATTGTTAACAAGTCATTAATCAAGGCATCTTTGTTAGTCAGATAAAATTTAATGAACGAAACATATCGTTAGACTGTAATCATTAACATCAGATAGAGCACCCATATCAGAGTCTGGCCCATTGTTTTTCCTATCAGAAAAAAATATATGCTTCTTTAGCCATAGAAACCTACGTGTATATGTGACTATACTTCATGAAACCCACGTATAATAACCTTCCTCTGAAAAACTAGATTTAACTGTAGGATGATGCAACAACTACTCTCAGCTTTTGTCTAAGATATTCAAATGTTTCTCTGGGAAGTGGTTTAGTGAATATATCACAACCTATTCTTTGGAGGGGACATCCTCCAATTTGACCTTTTGTTCAAGCACTTGTTCTCGTAGAAAATGGTACTTGATGAGTATGTGCTTGGTCTTGGAGTGCACGACTAGATTCTTTGAAATACTGATGCAACTTGTATTATCACATAGAATGGATATGGATGGAGTACATGTGATCTTATTATCTTGCAAAGTTTGCATCATCCAAAGTAGTTGTGTGCAACAAGATGCAACAACCACATATTCTGCTTCAGCTGTAGATAAAACAATTGAACTTTGTTTCTTGTTGAACCAAGACACTGACCTAGAACCCATATATAATGAACCACCACTAGTGATTTTTCGGTCATCAACACTTCCTACCCAATCTGCATCTATAAATGCATGAAGAGTAAGATATGCATCTCTAGGATACCATGGTCAAAAGTCCTGAGTTCCTTGAAGATATTTGAAAATTCTTTTGACTACCTGAAGGTGTGATTCCTTTAGATTTGCTTGGAATCTTCCAACTATTCCTACTGCATGCATGATGTTAGGTCGCTACCTATTAGATAAAGCAGATCGCCAATCATGGATCTATGCGTTAACTGATCTACTGCTGCTAATTCATCACTTGAGCTGAGACTGCATCCTGTTACCATTAGAGTACATACAGGTTTAGAATCTTCCATTCTGTACTTTTTCAAGATCTTCTTGAGATATTTGGTTTGTGAAAGAAAAATACCATCTTTAGTTTGCTGAACTTGTAGACCAAGAAACTAGGTAAGTTCACCAAGCAAGGAAATTTCAAATTCTTACTGCATTACTGAAGCAAAATTTTGACTCATGGATTCTTCATTGCTACCAAAAATGATATCATCAACATAAACAGTAATAATTAGCAATTTATCATTTTCAATCTTTGTATATAAATTGCTATTTGTAGAACCTTTTGTAAAACCTTGTTGGTGTAGATATTTGTCAAGGTGGTAATGCCAAGGCCTTGGAGCTTTTTTCAGACCATAGAGAGCCTTTTTTAGTCCACATACAAGTTTTGCATCATTTCCAAGAATGAATCCTTCTAGTTGTTCAATATAAACTTCTTCTTCTAAATCTCCATTACAGAAGGCTGATTTTACATCCATTTGTTATACTTTGAATTTTCGAAAACTGGAAAGAGCAAGAAACATTCTTACGGCTTCAATTCCAGCAACAGGTGCAAAAGTTTCTTCAAAATCTATACCTTCTTTGGCCTTATTTGTAATGACTTCTCCATTTTCATTCAGCTTGTTCTTAAATATCCATTTAGTTCCTACAATATTTTTATCATGACATCTAGGAACTAATTCCCAAGTGTCATTTTTTTCAATTTGCTCAAATTCTTCATCCATGCCCTTGACCCAACATTCATATTTGCATGCTTCATTTACATTTTGAGGTTCAATGGAGGATAGTAATGCTAGATAGCTTGAGATCCCTGTAATAGTTCTTCTTATCTATACACCAGCCTCCCTTTCTCCTAAAATTTGAGTTTCTGGATGATTTTTTTGAACATACCTGGATGAAGTCTTTTCTTTTACCATTATATCTTCTTCTGGTGCTTTATTGGTTTCTTCTTCAATATAATTTTGATTTGATGTGGGAAAGTAATCCCCATCTTCCTCATTGTCATAATCTTCTGTTTATTTTATCTGTTTTGGATTTCTACATGCTTCGTCAACTACAACATCAATGATTTCAACAATTTTCCCAAGTCTTTTATTATAACATTTATATAATTTACTTCTAGAAGAATAACCAAGAAGAATCCCTTCATTTTCTCTGCATTCAAACTTACCAATTTTTCATCAACCCTTTTGATAAAACATTTGCTTCCAAAACCTTTAAAATATTTTATAGTAGGAGTCTTACCATACCAAAGTTCATGTGGAGTTTGATTTCTATTTACCCAAATATTTGCTTTGTTGACAAATTATAGTCACGGCAACAAATGCAGCTTCACCCCAGAAGGTTGCAGGAGTTCTAGATTCATCTAACATAGCTCGAGCCATTTATTGAATTGTTATGTTCACCCTTTCTACCACACCATTTTGTTATGGAGTTCTTGGAGTGGAGAATTGCCTTTTTATTCCATGTTGCTCACAAAAGTCAAAGAATTCATCCGATATAAATTCCCCTCCTTGATTTGATCTGAGGCATTTTATTTTTTGATATTATTCATTTTCAACCAAAGCTTTGAATGCTTGGAACTTTTCAAATGCTTCATCTTTATGTTATAGAAGACCTATCCAACACATTCTGGAAAAATCATCAATGAACAAAATAAAGTATTCTTCTCCACAAGGTGACTTTTTCCTTGTTGGTCCACATAAATCAATATGGGTAAGTTCAAGAG
>Ga0115848_100798_pt1 | contig 12894 bp, 8 predicted proteins | sample InSIn3gowninarea_FD_83862 | JGI IMG/M metagenome (GOLD analysis project Ga0115848, IMG submission 83862) | reverse complement strand
GATATGTGGCCAGCACGTGCTTCGTAACGACGGAGCATCATTTCTTGAAGACGTCGCTATGCCATCAGCGTCCCAGCCGAAGCTCACCAATGTTGCAATTACACCTGACGTCAATTGTGAATGGATCAAAGCCAGACTCGTAATAGTCTTGCCGAAACCAGGGTGATCTGCACAGATTCCACCACGCACAGTGACATCGATCTTTGCGCGCACCTCAGCCCGCCAACCTAAAGCAGGCACGATGGCCTCTTCGGCTTCTTCTACCGTGAACGGCTGACCTAACTCTTGCTGTTGCATCCAGTGCAACACCAAAGCTTGCTTGGGGAACAGCTTACAGCTCATGCCAATGTCTTCAGGGGAAGCGCTGCCAGCGGTAGCTCTCAAGACGAAAGGGTCGAGTCGGAGGTCGCCCGCAGCCAGGTTCTGCTCCAGTCTCCATGTAAGTCTGCTTCCAACTTTCATGGGTAGGCGTGAGAGCGCTCGATGAGCCAAAGTGGCCAGGTTAATACCAAATTGCAGAGTTGAGGTCTTCTCAGAACGATCGATCTGGAACAACATGGGCTCAGGGCGACTCTTGATCGATCGCTCGTAGGTAGCAGCGCTTGCTGGATCCTCATATGGCTTGATCGCTTGCGCGTCTGTGAGCATCCAGCGCAAACCCGGCTTTTGGGGCGCACAAGATTCGCACTCTGACTGAGACAACGACAATTGCCGCCATTCAGAGGGCGGAAGCTGCCTCCTCATTGTCTCGAAGATGTGGGCATTCTGGGCGAAAAAGCGGTCATCTTTCGAGTCGATCTCCCGAGAATCCTGAATGTCGTGGTCCGGGCTGGCAAAATCGCAGCGAAGAACCAGTTCAGCATGCTGGCACTCCAGTTGTGGGCGGCCGAGAGATAATGGTGCATGGATGACGGCCTGCGCATCAACTTCTTGGAGTCGTGAACTCAGCTGCTGCCAGTCACCGCTAGGTGTCAGCGTCGCTGATTCGAAAGCTTTGCCATCATTGCATGGCGTCCACTCTGGATCGAGTGAGGCGATGACCGGGCGTTGAATACCGAAGTCGAGACGCTCCTTCTCCGTGCTGAAGACAAACCTATCCAACTTAGGATCATCGGTCCGTGTAGGATTGCGAAGCAGGTAGATGTCTTCGCCATTGGAAGTGCCGAGCTTCTTGTATAAGCTGTCGCCTGCAGTGCCGCACAAAGGTAACGCTTCGTACTCGCCGTTGATGTCATGTCTAAGGTTTGCAGTGACCTCAGAAGGCACTTGTACCTGTACGCGGCTCCACACTTGCTGCTCGTGGTACTTGGGCAGCTCGAGCCTTGCTAGCCATGAAGCGATTCGTTGGCCGGAACCAGTGATGCGCACCTGAGATGTATTGCAATGCGGCGAGAGCCGCCATAGCCAAACACCATCCAGAAGAGTTTTTTCGCACTTCGCCGTGGCAATTGGCGCTTCTAGAAGCTTTCTCAGCTCGTTGTTGACAGGCAGCGTCTTACTGGGCAGTGCGAACAGCTGCCAAGATGCGTGTTGTCCGTCAAGCCTCAGCTCGAGTCTGGCCGTAGGCGCTCTGTACACGACGGTCCAGACGTGCGTCCTCTGGACGCGTGAGAACGTGAATGTGTTCTGTACTGCCGACATAGCGACTGACAAATACCCATGCTCGTCGGAGACAGTGGGCCACTCGCTTAAGAACTCATCCCCGAAAGTCAGACTCTGAGGCAACCGCGACCGCAAGTACTCCTCAAACTCGACGGGACTCGTACGCAGGATGTTTTTGGTGATTCGGTAGTTGTGCGTTGGGTTACCTCCGCATCTTGTACAGGTGGTATGCTGGCAGTCAGCACACTGCTGAATAGCCTTCCGAGCGATATCGGCCGAGCCTTCACATAGACATCGTCTAGCTGATCTTGAAGCTCGATCGAGCAGATCAAATAGATGGAGGTCTGCTACCGAGTGTTGATTGGAGACGACAGGTGTAATTGCAACATTGGTGAGCTTCGGCTGGGACGCTGATGGCATAGCGACGTCTTCAAGAAATGATGCTCCGTCGTTACGAAGCACGTGCTGGCCACATATCAGAGCAGCCAGAAGGGCAGAGCCAACAGCGGTCGTCGTCATTGCATTTCCAGCTAAGTCCTGAACTTCAGAAGCCGTTTCTGTAGTGAAAGAGATTTTGTTCAAGGGCAGGCCCTGCAGAGATAGTACCTCTTCAGGCGCGAGGGCCCTGCCAGCATCCGAAGCAAAGAATAAGCCTGAAGGAGTTATGCATGGCGCGATGCCGAAATGCGCACCATCGCCGAACATATCGACGTTTTGGGAGACGTCCCAGATGCGAGTTTTGTATCTGACGTTGAATTCCGACGCTTTGCGCAATAACGCGATGTCCATGTAGTCGCGTACGCGCTCTGGCTGTTTGCGATACCACGAGATGAAGCCATTTTCAGGTACGTTCATGGTGCCGCTTTCTGACCAGAAGGTGAGAGGCCTGGCATTTCCTAAGCGCTTCTCCTGGCGGTACTGAATGTGTCGGATTTTACACGCAGCCCAGTCGTACTCTTTACTGTTATCGTCAAAGCTGGTCTGTTGAGCCCGAATCTTGTCGTTTGGCAGCATAAATTCCGCCACCGAGCTGCTTGCCGAGCGGCGGAACTTCGACATCAATTCTTGCCATGCCTTGCCTACCCCGTCCATACTCTCTGTTGCTTTCGACTTGTCAAAGCAAAGAAGGTAGCCACGCTGTCTTGTCTGTGGCAAATAGTAATTCTTGCTGTCAAGGAGAACACCGCCAACCTCGTAGCCAATGTCACGGTAACACTCCGTCATGAGATCGTACGGAGCGTGTTTGACATTCTCCAAGATAACGATCGCTGGACGGAACGCTTTGACATATGATAACACTCCATACCAAGTTTTGCTGGACTCTCCGCCGGCCTCTTCATCGAGGTGTTTGCGGTGCTTGTTGAGCCTTGAGAAGTCAACGCAGGAGGTACCTGCAATGAGAATATGGACATGGCCCGGGATAGGAACCTTGGACCCGTACACAGTTGTAGCAGTCGGAATAGCAGTCGGAATGGCATCGCGTATTGCATCTGTTATTTCTGTGATGTCACGAAATATGATCTTAGGGTGAAAGTTGCGTTCGATGTATGCTTGCTTGTAAGGCACGATTTCGGCAGAGAACAAGTGATCCACCTGCATCTCTGGCTCGCCCATCGACTTCAACGCGTCTTGGACCATCTCCAAGGCAAGCAGAGGGCTCTCGGTTCCCGAGCACATTGTCGCAACGCGTAACGGCTGCCTGTTCGATTTCTGGAGGACTTTTCTCAAACCCATGTCCAGAGCCTTGGCTGTGATGTCTTGGAAGATGTCGTCAATCGAAGAGAGTGGAGGCAAACCAGTATCCAGTCCTTTGGGCTCGCCCGACTCTCTACCGAGAAGCTTGCCCATCTCAGTCGCTGTTGTTTTGCCAGTTCGTCTTCCGGTCTTACTTGTGCCCTGTATTGTAGGCGCCGTAGGCTTGACCGTCCTGATGGCCTTGCTTGCTGTCCTGCCTTTGAGCTTCACTCCGCTGTCGTATCCTTCGTCCATACTCTCAGCACTCTCAGGTTCGCTCTCTTCCACTCCAAATTCTTCTCCAACGTCAATCTCCGACTCATGGTCTGAACCCTCGTTCTCAAAGTCGGAGTCGTGTTTAGGTGCCTTTGTGAAACGCCCGCTTCTTCTGCTGCTGGAGTTCTTCTCATACACAATAGCATCCACTTCGTCGATCGCCTCTTCGACGTAGGATTGTCTCGCCGTAGACCTCCGTGGCCTCTGACTTGAGCTGCGACTGATATCCTCGCTGCTTTCGTCTCTTGCGCCACCGGTTGTCGATCTGAGACTCTGCGCTGCTGGTATGACAGGTGGTTCGGGCGTGTCGATAGTCAGATCGACAACCTCAGCTGGCCGTCGAGGTGAATGAAAGCGATGAGTTCTCTCCAGAAGGCTGTGCCAATCCCCAGAGCTCCCGAAGTGTGCGCCGTTGTGAGGTCTGGGTTCGAGGGCGTTTCCCGTCGATGATCAATGGTCTGTCGAAGTAAGGCTTCTGAGTGTCTTCAACAGCTATGGATAGCTCATCTTGTGAAGGCTGTTCGCCGTGGGGTATGGACACAAAGTCCACAGTGCGAAACGATGTGCTGGCAGGCGATGGCCTCGGTGCAAAGTGTAATAGTTTCTGGCGAACATTTCGTTGTGGTATTGCAACACTGATGTTGTCTGATCCTGAGCCAGACGGCGAGGGTGAAGGCGCCTTACGTTTTGCCATGGCACGTGACGTAAGAATAGTGAATGACAGGAAACGCTTCGCAGTGAAGCCCCCATGCATCAATTGTGTGGTATTGTTCGCGGTGAATCGATTGTTCCAGGGTCCATAGCAATCGCGTGGCAGGAAGACGCGCAGCGCGTTAAGGTTAAACTCTAAATTCCTCATGTCCCGGGGAATATCCGAGCGCGGGGCGATATCACTCTATGCATTAAGGCAGAGTGAAGTGCCACCTTCTGGTGCATGCTGAGACGGTGTCTGGACAACAACGTGAATGAGCATGAATGGTTCTTTCTGTTGGCTGGGTAAGTGGATGAACTATAGTACTAAAGCGCTTGCAATGCCGTGTAAGCTTTTAGGCTCTATGCGCTGTTTCGGCGTGGCTTAAAGATCGCATGCTAGATGCGATGTAATCGAGCGACCTATGCTGGGAAAGCATCTTACTGAGTGAGATGACCCCTCGGAATCAAGTGGGCTATTAGCTACATGTAAAGATAGACTGACAGGCTCACCGAGAGCTACATATGTGTATATATGTAAGTTCAAGTTCAAGTTCACAAGCACCCGCAACCAGTATGCTTTACAATAGGGTTGGGGTTGGGGTTCTGCTGAGTTCTGTTCCTTCGTTGAACACATGTATTACGGCGCTGTTTGGCTTACCAAGTAGCCGTGGAAGCACTGAAACGATCAAGTGAGCAACAATTGCGTTACTTTGGTTATCGCAGCACTCTATGATAGCTTATAACGTCGTCGTTGATCGTCTCGTGCATGATACAACCAACACATGCCACGCTTGTGGGATAGACAGACAAAGCCGTCAAATTTGTGCTGCGTAGAACATGCGGGCACCACTTGCTCCGTATCGTCGGGACACGATGTATAGCTCTTCATAGCAGATTTGTGACCACCAGAACATTTTGCAACGACAGGCTCACGACCCAGACTCCCAGAGGCTCACTGCTTATTGAAGAACATATAGATCAATCGATCGATCCTGTTCCTCATACCACGCTGATCGACATGACTTGACCTGTTCCGTCCATTCTTTGAAAGGCATAGAAGCAGTCAGCCCATCGAATATGCTGTTGTGCTACACGAATTGGTGTCCCTGATTCGTCGACCATGCAAAACCGACTCTTGGCTAAGCATTCCTGAAGATCACCACGCACATCCGTGAAGTCAGCCTCAGCTCATCAACAAGCAGCCGCAGAGCTCGTCTTCCATAAAGCTCGCCGCAAGAAGCTCGCAATTGCAACCCTACTTGCATCTAAACCAGCTCAACAACATCATCCCTCACATCCCAAAAACTTCTTCATCAACCCGCAATCCCAACAACATGCGTCTCCCCACCCTCTCCCTCCTCACCACCCTCACCACCCTCCTCACCCTAACCCACGCCGCCGACCCCAAAATCCCCTGCTCCAGATCCCAAAACGGCGCCACTTTCACCTACACGATCTCAGGCCTCGGCAACAACAAAGCCGGCTTCACCCAAAAAATCTGCGACCGCCTGAAAGCCAGTCTCAAAGACAAGGGCGCCTGCCTCACGTACAACAAGGATACGTGTAGGGAGGAGAGAAGTGGAAAGTATATCTATTGGACGTTTGATGTGGCGACTATCTGCCATAGTGGGGTGAGTCTTTTGGGATGATTTTGTTGTTTTTCTTCGTGATGTTGAAGCTGATGGGAAATAGCATGCTAATGATGCGTGGTGGGTGACGACGGGGAATGATTATGGGTATATTTCGTGCTGAGGGGTGCACCGGTGGACGGAGTTGGAGCCCGGATTGGGATGTGACAGGAAGGTTATCGATCGTGTGACGCGGCTAGGAGGATGCAAGATGCGCTAGAGGGACAGAACCGACGACGTGGAAACGGATCAGTGTCGCTTCGTCGTTGATGAAGAATATGACCGATGATGACGACGAATATGACAATTGAGCACATGTATTACCAGCAGTTGGGTACCAATCTGGTCTTCAGCTTGCATGAGATGAAGTTGAACAGAGCGCTCCGGTGGACCGGACGACATGTTGCTCGAGAGAAATTTAATGGAACGATCGGCAGGTACATGTACCAGACTTGGACCACAACATCAGTTCTGAGACGAATCACTGCGCAGTCTGACTCTGGGCTTGTAGGCCGCCTTACTCGTGGACATGGCCGAAGTGCCGAGGAGGTTCTGTTTGTGCAGTCGACGACATCTGCTCATTGCATGTAGTTCCAGGATATAGCTTTGGAAGATTTGGTTGCTCACTGTATTTTTTTTCTTTCACGGCAAAGTGGCTACTGTACACGGCCGCAACGTGGTTGTGCTCACGTGTGTGACGACGATGGAAGCGTGAGATTGTTCTTTGCGAACCGGCTCAACGGCCTGTCTCACGACGGTTGGTAACGTGGGTGATTTAGTCGGGTCGCTGGGTCAGAGCGTGGACGACGTTTGACTGAGGTTCATGCAGGCCGGAGATGACAATGGCACTTTTGTATAATTGATGGAGGAAGCATTGTCGTTGCTTTCAGATCCAGAACGGACACACAGATAGATATATGGTCCATGTATAGGGAAGCACGGTATTGACGGGCTGCATAAATAGATGTACGGTATACGGCGGAAGAGTGAAGCAATAGTCCGGTCGCACCAGTAACAGGGTCTGAGCTATTGGACAAGGATATGAGGTCAGCGATGCAGATCGTTCTTCTGACTTGCCGCTGCGTTCCTGACTAGTGCTGGTATACGGCGCTAAAGTGTGATAGCGTTTGTATAGTGCAGGATAGCGCGAGCTAATCTCGCTGGCGTATTGAAGCGAAATTGCTCCCTCGTTTCGACACCAACCGTGCCAAATCGCCCACAGCTCGAGCCAACCCTGCGCTTCTGGGGCAAACGCTCTAGCAAGTGCAGGCATCCGCCATTCCATGTGCGCTTCCTCCTCGTTCGCGCCCATACCACCCACTCACTCACAACACTCTCACGCTCGTTACGACTCGATAATATTATTATCACCACCACCACTCTCCTTCTCCCAGCGCCGGCTCCGTTGTCCCTCTTTCACCAACGGCACCACCCTCTGTCCTTACTCACCACGACTCCTTTTGCTGTGACGCTCCAGCCGCCCACACGGATTTCGCGTGCATTCCAGGCAATTGTCTGCCATCATACCCAGGTCTAGCCACTGTGCCCGCATTCCTCACAAGCCCGTGGCCAACACACACGCCAGCCTCACCTACCCTCGCTCTTCACTCACTAGCACCCCACTTGCGACTTGCGACACTCGACACGCCAGCACACGACCATGGGCAACCACAACAACGCACACGGCCGCGTGTTCCGTGGTCTGCAGAAGAACTCGCGCAACATGGACTCTCCCAGCAAGCGCTCCACTGGATACAGCGACAATGTCCACCAGTTCATTCACCGACGACAGGCCTTTAGCCACAACACCAACGGCGACCGCGTCGTTATGCACGTTCCGGAGGGCTTCCCGGCGAAGGAAACGCCTGACAGCGACAAGACAACTGTGAAGCTAGCGCAGAAGGACGAGGTTAACGGCGACGACGATGGTGTAGAGACTGTGTACGAGCAGGTCTTCAAGACTCTCGACCAAACCTTCGACGGACCTCCCCAGTTCTTCTCCACCCAGAGTATCCCGCACACTTCGACCAAGGCAGCGCAGGCTGCCGCGCAGGAGACCGTTGCTGGCGTTCCCGTCCAAAACACTCGTCGACCGAGTAATGAGGACCAAGACCAGACACCGTCTCGCCAGGCGCCGACGCAGGTTGCTGCTACTAGCTCTGCCTCTCCTGCTGAGCCGACTGCCACCAGCTCACGTGCACCCCAACGCGCCATGACATCCGCCGAGAAGGACGATGCCAGCTCAACCCAGTCTGCTATTCATGTTTCTTCTTCGTCCATCGTTACGGGAGATGTGACATCCACCCATGCCGCTCAACTCGCCGACAACACATCAAGCATGGTTGTTGGCACTCCTCTCAGCGCCACCAGCAGCGCCACGCCCGAGACCGAGAAAACTGGAATGACTGGCGGCGCCAAAGCTGGTCTTGCAGTTGGAATCATCTTTGGTCTTGCTCTCGTCTTTGGTTTGATCTTCTTCTGCTGGCGCCGTAAGAAGAGTCAGCGCGAGCTCGAGGACTACAACGAAAAGAGTGCCATGGGTGTAGCACCCGTCAACCGATTCAGCAACGACAGCGACAGGCTTCGCCGTACAAGCACCCAGACTTCCGCCACCGCACCCCGTCTCAGTCTTCGCCCTGTCACTCAGTTCCTTCCCAACCTGACAGCCGGTGGTGCAGAGCAGAAGAACCAGACAAACCCCTTTGCCGATGCCGCCGCTCTTTCCGAGAAGTCCGATGCAAGCCACGACAGGGCGAACAGCATCAACTCTGACAGCAACACTTCTGTAGATAGCGGTGACAGGCCTACGACCTCAGGATCCGGTCAAGTCGCCACTGCTGCTGCTGTGCCTATCGCTGCTCGCGGACCTAACAACGTCCATCGTGTGCAACTTGAGTTCAAGCCTAGCATGGAAGATGAGCTGGAACTCAAGTCCGGCCAGCTTGTTCGTATGCTTCACGAGTACGATGATGGATGGGTAAGTTGCTGTCTCTCTTGGTTGCATGTCCAACTCATACTAACTTTTATTCACAGGCTCTCTGCGCCAAGATGGACCGCAGCCAGAAGGGCGTCGTTCCTCGCACATGTCTCTCCAAGATGCCAGTCAAGCCCCGTGGTCCGCCCTCGCCAAACGGCCCTCCACCTGCCGGAGCCAACAACAACATGCCCCCGCCACCACCAGGTTCTAACGCTCCTCGCCCGCTCACCCCAACTCAGCAGGGCCGCCCACGTGCTCCGACGCTTGACGCCGTGCCGGCCCGCAAGCCTGTGCCAGGCCAGGCTCTTTAGACTAGAGCGCTGAAACCAGGCCACCCAACTACCTTTTCTTATATGTTCGAACGACTGTCACGCGAGCTGGGGGATACTGACGGTGGGAAAAAAGGGACTCCATATTCAGTTGACATTTGCTGCGAGTTTTTGCTTTTTTGTTGTTGCCCTTTTGCTGAGCATTTGATTCTTTTCCTGCGATGCGAACGGAAGCGTAAAAGCTTCCCACCCACGAAGCTGGAACCACACAACACCTTTTTCTTTTTTCTACTGTGGGAGGCACTACTTGTCTGTAAGCATCTGCCAGCAGAAGACTCGCATGCGACGACAGGCGAGAAGTGCCTCCTGCTTGATGTTGATAGCTTCATTCTGGGAGCGAGCGAGCTTGCGCTTTAGAAGAAGTGGGCTTGGGGGGATGTGAATAATGTCTGCTGTCTTTTTACTGGCGGTTACCATTCATCTTACAGAAACCTTGCAGTTGATATCCCGATGACTGAGAAAGTACCGGTAGCAAGATGCTTGATGCGTCTTTGCACGCTGCCGGGACTTCTTGGGTCATTGGGAGACTTGACTGTGAGGCTGGACTGTGGTGTATCATACTTGCTGTTTTTCCTTTTTTTGTGGTCTTTTTGGGTAGATATGAATGAGATGTCTTGATCTGAATATTGTTTTTACCACTGTTAATCTCTCATTACTCCGTTTTGACATATGTACAGGATAAGTCGATGACAACACGAAATTTCACGAGTCGTCCGTTTGAGCTGCAGCGCGCCTTGTTGCATGTTGGAAGTGTTGCGTTTGGAGGGTGGTGTGGTGTGAGGGCGGACAAAGAATGGAGTCTACATTTACTATTCTCAATGCGGACAATCGGACTGCGTTTTGTCGTTTGTCATAGTGATCATACTCATCAAGGATTAATATCAATTCAATAATATGCTACTTCGTATGTCATTCCCAAAATGTCGTTCGGCAAACCGTCCGTTGTCTTCACATGCCCTCCGCCAGCAGCAGCGTTGCGGAGTTCACCCGACGCTGCTTCGAACGTCACTCCGCAACTCGAGAGACAGCAACAGCACCCTCCAAGCACAACACAACACCACGCCCAATCGCCTCTACACTTCGCTGACGTGCAGGCTCAAATCAAAGAGCTCAATCGCCAATTCTCGCCTGTCCTTACCGAACACGAATTACTGAGCGTCGAAGAGGATGTCTACCGCGAGATAAAGCACCTGCTCGGCCGCCCGCTGGAAGAGGTCATTATTGAAGCCTGCGCGACCTGGACGACAATTCTGGTTAAAGCAAAAGGAGAACCAAAGGATATCGAACTCGAGGACGCGGAAGAACAACGCTTCACAGAATCGTCTGAGCAAGCAGCTCCCCCGGCGCAAACTTGGACGCCCAACATGGTCACACCAGCGACTCCCACTCTCGGCCAGTTCCTCAACCAGGTCAACGGCCTGATCGCCGCGCGAAATGAAACGAAACTCGCAGACTGGCTGGTCCTCGAACCGCCTTTCGGCACCATATACTTGCAAATGATCGAAGAGCTACGGCGGGTCTTCCCCAAAGAGAAAGAAGCTGCACTCGAAGAGCGATGCGCGCAGAGCTTGAAAGCCGCACAAGACGGAGACCAGGGATCGAACTGGACAAGTTTCACGAGGTTTATGGTGCAGTATTTGGGATACTTGCGCGACGTCAGTCCGGATCCGAGCGCGTACTTGGATACTTATAATTTGCTGCGCGAATTGCAGGGACGGGCGAATAGTGCGCTGGGACATCCGAGTTTGGGCAATTTGATGCTGCAGACGGTGGTGACGAATGCGAGGTTGGTGTGTCGGTTGGCTATTGGGTTGGACAGGCAGCCGGAACTGTTGGCTGGGTCGAGGATGGAGGGTGCTGGTGAGGAGGGAGGGTATCGGGAGACGCTGCCGGAGAAGGCGGCGAATACTATCAGAGTTGCTTTTACGACTGCTTTGAACGATCGGTCTGGATCGCCTGGAGGACTGGATAACGACGGCAAGCCTGAAGGCAAGAAACGAGGAATTTACATTCTGGCCAATCTTTGCTTGAAGATTCTGTTCCAATGCCGCAAGACTCGAAACGCGACGCAGATTTTTGAACAGATATCGGGCAACGCGCCTCCACTGGCTGCATATCCGAAGAGCCAGCGGGTTACATTCCTCTACTATCTGGGCCGCTTCCTCTTCCAACATAACCACTTCTACCGCGCTCAGCTGGCGTTACAAGCCGCATACACCGAATCACCCGCCCACGAACAATGCGCCAAACAACGCCGCCTCATCCTAATCTACCTCATCACAAGCAACATAATCCTCGGCCGTTTCCCAAGCACCGCCCTGCTCTCCCGCCCCGAAGCCCACGGCCTCACAGACCGCTTCACTCCCCTCTGCGCCGCCATCCGCTCCGGCAACCTCATCCAATTCCACCACCTGACCTCCATCTCCAGCCCCCACGCCGCCTGGTATCTCCACCACCGCATCCTCTTCCAGCTGCAAAACCGCTGCGAAGTCCTCGTCTGGCGCTCCCTCGTCCGCAAAACTTTCCTCCTCCAAGGCGTCGCCCCCGAAGCCGGCACCAACAAAGCCGCCTCCCTCGACCTACACTCCCTCGTAGCAGCATTCACACACCTCACCCCTGCCCCCTCACTAACCGACGACGAAGCGCAAGCAGACCCCGACTTCGACGGGTTTAACATGGGCGCCGAAGACAGCTTGCTCGCGCCCGACGATATGGCTGTGGAAGCTGTTCTGAGCTCGCTGATTGATCAGGGGTTTGTGAGGGCTTATATCGCGCACAAGCAGAAGAAACTTGCGATTTTGGGAGCTAAGAGTGTGGGGGGGAATGCGGTTGCGGCGGGGTTTCCGAATGTTTGGGGGGTGGTTTGTAAGAAGGATCGGGAGGGGGGGAGGGTGCCCGGGTGGAAGGTGGGGGAGGTTAGGAGGGGGCCTTTTGGATAAGAGGATGTTGATGTTATGTGGATCTCTGTTTGGAGACATGAGAAGTGTGAACTGAGGTGCATGAGGAAATTGCTTTAGGATATACCCCAGAGAGAAGAAAGCACGAGCAAGCATTGTACGAAAGGGAACAATAGATGGCTACGTTGTCCAATAACGCCACTCTGAAGAATAAAACACATCGCTTACGACCGGCTAAGCATGGCAAGCCGGTGCCCCAGTGCACATCACGCTCTGCACCCCATTTCCTTCCCAGTCGAGCGGCATCTGCGCCAAACCAGGCAGACTGGTACTAACCATGTGTCCAGTGCAATCGTCACGGCTACACAAGAGAAACCCAAATTGTCAGTAGGTGTCACAGCCAGGAAATGAAAATATACGATCGGGGAGATAGCACGTACGCAAATATCTGACACGTCCCCGCGCTCGCGTCAGGGCCGAAAGACGAGATTCGATCTGCCATTTTACCCTTAATGGTGTCTGAGAATGGGTATGGAGGTTATCGATGTGCTTGAGCCAATTGACTGGGTTGGGAATGGGGCTCGGTAAGTGGGCTGTTTTCTGACAACTCACAGCATTGATTCGGTGGCATGCAGCCAAGAGAGACAGCAACTTACCCATCCATCATCGTACTCGTGAAGCATACGAACAAGCTGGCCGGACTTGAGTTCCAGCTCATCTTCCATGCTAGGCTTGAACTCAAGTTGCACACGATGGAC
>Ga0115848_100797_pt1 | contig 12900 bp, 18 predicted proteins | sample InSIn3gowninarea_FD_83862 | JGI IMG/M metagenome (GOLD analysis project Ga0115848, IMG submission 83862) | reverse complement strand
TGTAAAAAAATTGTAGGTTTTAACCACATATGAAAATTAACTACAAAAAAATGTTAAAATAGAAAAATATGCAATGACAAAAACATAAAAATAATATACATAAATATTTTCCCATGGATCCCCAAACTATGCCTAACCCTCCCAACTCACAAACATGTTTCCAAAAGCCACAAACCTAAGCATTTTGGAAAATAATAAAGTAGATAAACAAGGGTGAGGGGGGAGATGAGCTATGCCACCTCGCTGGGAATCAAATAAGGCATACTCCAGAGACCTTCGACCTCCAGGAATAGAGTTTGCAACATAAATTCTGCGTACCTAAGTTTTTTACCCTATGATCACCTCACCCACAGGAAGCCAACAAACTAGAACCCCTCTATGACAGCTCCACAATTTCACCCATGCTGAATAATACTAAAAGAAAGCATAAGATTACCACCACCAATAGGGAGGTCAAGTTCTCAACCTCACCTTTGCCCCTCACTTTCCCATCTACCGAGAATATCATCTTGGGGATCCATTAAAATAGTTGAAAGCCATCTAGTGCCATGCATTCTAGGGGTGAGCTATGCTCCCTTAACATTAATGTCCATCGCTTCCAAGGGTGGTGGGATCAACCCCCAAATAACCCTTATTAATGTCGTTAACAACCTCATAAGGAAGGACTATTAGACCCCTATACTACTAGTGTAACCGCTTATTGTTATTAGTACACCCCACTTATTATATTGATGTACCCATGTAGTGCCCATTTTGTTACTATTGTGCCCCATGGAAGCCTACTATTGTTATTATTATGCCCTTATATTATTATTCTTATGTCAGATTTGATTATGTTATGACCCCTTAGACTCCTATATATTGAAAGGAGGTCTTTTCATTTATATAGCCTAGAAGGATTGCATGGAAGAAGTATTAAAGGATAAGAGTCTAAACGACTTCATTGATCAAGAAGTCCCCAAGCCATCAATGGTTAATGCTACAAAATTGGAAGAATCGAAGAAATGTGTGGTTAGAGAAAGGAGAATCCTTTTAGAGGGAGTTCGAGACCACATAGTCTCGAATATCCATGGGAAGAAGACACTACTTTTTATGTGGAAAACATTGAAAGATCTACAATAGAACAGTAGCGATGAGAGGAAGTTGGCACTGAAAGAAAAGCTTCGGAAAATCAAGTGTGAAAAGGGTGACACAATCTCTACATATCTAAACAAGCTCACCACTCGTAGGGATGAGCTTGGAAGTGTAGGGATCACAACATTTGATGATGACATGGTGAGTGTTCCACTCCTTGGTCCTCCTAAGAGATGGCATAGTTACCAAGACTCAGTTAATAGAAGAGAAAAACTACCATATTGGAACGACTTTGGTCAGATCTGATCCAGGAGGAGATAAGAAGAAGCACCAGAGATGGATCCTCATTGAAGCAAGACGACAAGAAAAATATAGCTTTAGTGAGTAAGGTGAGGAAAGGGAAAGGGAAGGCGTCCCATTCCAAATCTAGTTCTTCCCATGGTGCGAATAAGTTTGACAAATTGAAAGTGAGATGCTTTCATTATCATGAAGTGGGCCATTATGCTACAAATTTTCCATAGAATAAATCTAAGACGGGATCTTTGAAGGGATCTGATGGTGAGGCACTGGCCTCACAATTTCAGTTGGATTTATCTCTTATTGCATGCATGGTTTCATCCATGGTGGGATGTGTGTGGTACCTAGATAGTGGAGCTTCATTCCACATGTGACTTGACAAGAATATTTTCAGTACGTTAGAGGAGAAGGATCTCTAGATGTGGATCTAGATGGGCAATGATGGAATGTACAATGTTTCAGGTGAAGGTATAGTTGTGTTTAAGAGGGAGCATGGAGCTCCTCTCACCCTGGCTGATGTGATGTACGTATGAAGTCTGAAGAATAATCTTGTGCCTGTTACTATGGTATAAGATCAAGGCTATGATGTAGTCGTTAGTAAAGGAAATGTATTCTTGAGTTATATTGGCACTGGATAGACCAAGTGAATCAAGGTTCGAGTAAAGAATCTCTATAAGCTTGAGGTAGATGATTGTGCTTCATTGAGATCAAAAGCTGAGATGGTGCAGAGCCAAGATTCTGGAAAGCTATGGCATAGAAGATTGGGCCACTTGCACCATGGAGCCCTGAAGATCATGTAACAGATTTCTACCAGACTTCCGAAGGGAAAATTGGAGCAGACAAATACATGCAAATGTTGTACCTTGGGCAAGTATGTGAAATATTCATTTCTGGATCAAGATAGTAGAGCTGGAGCAATCTTGGAGCGAGTTTACTCAGATGTTTATGGACCTTTCTCTATAACCTCCAGTGGTAAACAAAGGTACTATGTTATTTTTATTGATGATTTTTCTTCTAGATGTTGGATCTATTTTATGCAAAAGAAGGATAAGACCTTCTTGAGGTTTTGTGAGTTTAAAGCCTTGGTAGAGAAAGAATTTGGAAAGAAAATAAAAGCCTTGGGTAGCGACAATGGTGGAGAGTATGTCTCCCAATAGTTTAAGGACTTTTCCGCTGTAGAAGGAATTAAACGGTAATTGACGGCACCCCATAACCCACAGCAGAATGGAGTGGTCAAAAGGAAGAACAGATTGATTGCAGGAGCAGCTCAAGAAATGTTTCATGACCAAAGCCTACCACTGCATTTGTGGGCTGGGGCATGCAATACATTAGTATACTTACATAACATAAGCCCGCACCATATACTAGGAATGAAGACACCTATGGAGGCATTTTCAGTGAAGTGACTAGATGTGAGTCACTCCAGAATCTTTGGATCATCAGTTTATTGTCATGTGAACAAAGATGCCTAGAAGAAGCTAGACCCAACAGCTGAATTTGGAATACTTGTGGGGTACATGGATACACCCCACAACTATCGAGTGTACCTACCTACCAGTCAAAGGATAGTGGTACACAGGGATCTGAAGTTCAACGAGAAAAAATCCATGCAAGTATCACTTGATAGGGAGCTCAAGTTGCATGTAGATGAGGAACTTTCAATACCTATGGAGGAGTAGCCTCAGATTGATGCGGAGTAGCCACATGCAGAGGATCTGGGAGTGGAGACATCCACTCATGCAGAAACTTCGAGAGATGGGCAGAAGTTCTCAAGGGAAGCTGACAGGTTGATGCTGGATGCATGGGAGAATGTAGGACAACCATCTTCTCAGTCTAGATAGAGGCTGTCTCTCGAGTGGTACACTAGATACATGGCCCTCGTTGGGGAGTTTGTAGACTCCGAGCCTTCTACATTTGAGGATGGAATGCAACAACTAATCTAGGTTGATGCAATGGTGGAGGAGTATGACTCCGTCATTTGGAGCTATGTTTGGGATGTTATCCCAATACTTTAGGACAAGTCAGTGGTGAGTTCAGTATGGCTTTACAAGGTAAGGTAGGGAGCTAATGGCAGTGTAGAGAAACATAAGGTAAGGTTTGTTTCCCGTGGTTTCTCACAGGTCGAGGGGATCAACTACGATGAGACCTTTGCTCCTGTAGCAAGGTACTCATCTATTAGATTGATGTTGGTACTATCAGCTTAGATGGGTTGGAAGATCCATCAAATGGAAGTGAAGACATCATTCCTCAATGGGAAGTTTGAGGAGGAGGTGTACATTGAGCAGCCAGAGGGTTTCAAGACCTTCGATCATGAGTCGCACGTGTGCCAACTCAAGAGGGATTTGTATGGGCTAAAGAAAGCACCACATGCTTGGTACACTAGGATCGACAACTATTTCACCGGGTTGGCCTTCACCAAGAGTGAAGTAGATGCGAACCTTTACCACATCATGTTAGAAGGTAAGCCATTGATCATTGTTCTTTATGTCAATGATCTGATTTTGACAAGTGATGGTCAGTTGATCCAGTCTTGCAAGGAGGACCTTGCAAGATAGTTCGAAATGAAAGACATGAGTCTTATGCACTACTTTCTAGGCATGGAGCTGTGGCAAAAATATGGTGAAGTATTTATGTCTCAAGGCAAGCAGGCCAATGAGATACTTAGATTCTTTAACATGGATAAGTGCAAGCCCATGCAGACTCCTCTAGATGGGAACTAGAGGAAGGTGAATGCTACTTCAAGTGAGGTAGTAGTTGCTACTATTTATCGGCAACTTATGGGTTCACTTATGTATCTAGTGAACACATGACTAGACTTCTGCTTTGTGGTGAATCAGCTGAGTTAAGATATGGTTCAACCTACCAAGCTGTTTTGGAAGGCACCAAAGCATGTGCTAAGATACCTCAGAGGCACTTCTGAGTTTGGATTTTGGTATAGACAGACAGAGGGAGTTAAGCTTCAGGTCTTCACAAATGTGGATTGGGTAGGGAGTCCATTAGACTGGAAGAGCACTTCTCCAGGAATCTTCAACCTTGGTTCAGCTGCAGTTTCATGGCAGAGTAGGAAACAGAGATCAATTGCACTTAGTTTAACAGAGGTTGAATACATGGCTACTAATCAGGCTGCATGTGAGGCCATTTGGATGCAGAAGATTCTAGTGGGATTGTTTGGTTAGAGGATGGATCCAACCATGATCTACTGCGATAATCATAGTTGTATCAAACTCTTTGAGAATCTAGTTTTTCATGACAGGTCCAAGCACATAGATATCCAATATCACCATCTTCAAGATTGTGTGGTCAAGAGGGTAATGTTATTGTTGTGTGTTTCGACCAAGGAACAAGACGTGGATATTTTGACGAAGGCATTGTCAAAATGCAAGTTTAAGTTCCACAAAGACAGGATTGGGGTTATTGATAATCCCTTTTTTGTTGAGAGGGAGTGTTGAAAATAGCAACAAGAAATGCTAAAAATAGAAGTGATAAACTTACCACTACTATAAATAGAATTTCGGGATACCTTCCTATTTTAGTTAGTCCGTGAACTAAAATAGAGAAGTAAAATTTGAATTTCATCTTAGCAACTATTTGTAAAATAATTAATTAATTCATCTTGAGTTAATTAGTTGTAGAAAATCAAACATGAAGTCTATGTGAATACATGCAATAGTTTCTCCTTTAATTCAGGAATTTATCCCTCAGTTAAAGAGATAAGGATGAGTTGTAATTAGTTAGATCAGTTAATTGAGTTAAGTCTAGTTAGATTAGTTCAAATAGTTTGTTGAACTAATTCTAAGTTTAATTAGTTAATGCATGCATGCATGTAACTGCTGCACTTTAGATAACTGAATATTCTCTCAAAAATAACTCATGCATGTCAGTTTAGTCAGAGACCCAGTTGAGATAAGATGGAGGGACAATGTACTATCAGTTGTAGGAATGTTCCATTGTGAATATCTCTTGCATGCAAAAGGAATTCATTCCTTAGCGATTGCGCAATTACTTCCTCAGTTCATTGAGTGTTTGATGAGGCCAATTCACACAGGTGGCATCACTGTACCCCAAGGAAATAGGAGGCTTGGAGGGCTGAGGGAATTTATATGTTGTGTCTATTCAGTCTATGAGCTGTATTATTTGATTACAGAGAGAGTATGATAGTTTTTGAGCTGATTCCTTTTGTAACCTAAACATATTTTCACTTGTATGATAATACATAGATCGAGGTTTTTAACTGAGGCTTTCCCCAGAGAATTCTTCTATGTTCATGTGTCATTGATTTCTTACTCTTAGTTATATGTGTTCTATTTGATCTTTCTCAATTCGATTAAGCTTCTGCAAGTTTGTTGTAGAAATAAATCTTGTATTTTTCTTTAGTTTATTGCATAATCTATTGATCTATAGTGGGAATTTCTACACGCCTAAGCTAGTTTTATTTCCATTCTATATGTAAGAATATTGCAGTATTTATTATTAATGAAATGAAGTGTTATTTCTTTTGCATCTCTGTATTTATGGTTATATCTATAATTTGTTGTGTTCATGTGTAAATATAAATTAGTTCTAATCGAGGGTTTAATGGATTGGGGTTTATGAATGCTTTGAAATATATATATATATATATATATATATTGTAACATTGAAAGATAGTCTCAGTTTTGGGATCCATGGGAAAATATTTATGTATATTATTTTTATGTTTTTGTCATTGCATATTTTTCTATTTTAACATTTTTTTGTAGTTAATTTTCATATGTGGTTAAAACCTACAATTTTTTTACATAGTTATTCTCCTCCCTATAACCATTTCAGCCATAACTTCACCCCCAATGCTTTTTTTAGTAACTTAGGGTCCCTCAATCCCAAGCCACCAACTAATTTAGGCATGCACAAATTATCCAATACAACCAACATCCACTTCCTAGCATGATTTAGGAGTTAGTAATATCACCATCGTATATCCAAAATAGCTTGGAGGACTACTTTGGTTAGAGTTAACCTACCAGTGAAATTCAATGCCTTAAAAACCCAATTGCTTAATTTCAATGATAATTTATTGAGAACCTCTTGTGAACATGAGACTCTTATTGAGTTGATAACAAGGGGGGCTCCAAGGTATTTCATTGGGAGACTTGTAATCTAGAAATCCATAACTCTAGCTAGGTGTTGTTGAAGCAGTGGGTTACGGTTGAAGGAGAATATTTTCTTTTATCCTTGTTTATAATCATCCCCGACATTGTCATAAATCCTTCAAGCAGGTAATGGATAGCTTTGGGTTCCTTAAGCATAGGTAGACCAAATAAGAAGGCATAATCCACATAGAAGATGAACTTTCTAAGGTTGGTGCTACACTGACTTTGGGATTATTGAAAATTTATGAGTGGTTAAATGGGGTCACTTCATAATACTACCATAGACCTTTCATTGGGGGCCTTTAGTTGGACATTCCATAAAATAGATATTGCTTGATGGTGTTTCGATGACTTTTTTTCTTTTTGGCAGACATTATTCTCTATGGTCTTTTATGATGATATCTTGTTGTAGATAAAAACTTAATAGCATCTTGTATGATCACATGTCATCTTTTTAGTTACGGTTTATAGAATGGATTATTATCGTCCATATGGTTAAACATATTTTTGGATGATGGATCTCGAAACCCTTCTTGAGTGCATTCTTATGCACATATAGAATGTAGTTTTTATTTACTCTAATAAAAATAATTTTTTGTTCAAAAAAAATGCAAGACATCATCCACAAATTGTCAATGGGTCATAGGAAGGTTTTTGTTGAAGATGCACAGTCTGTTAATCTCAAATCTAGAGCGATTTGATTTTATGAGTCTACCAAGGCTATCAACTACTAATATGAAAAGGAAAGGATACAAGAGATCCCTTGGTGTTAGACCTCTTGAAGGACTCGAGGATCTTGATGGGTAAATGTCAATCAAAATATGATAGAATGGCATTGGAATAAGGGATCTAATCCATGAAATCCACTACCATGAAAAACAAAAAGCATCAAGAAATTGAACTTGATAATCCCTACACACCATATTATATTCCTTCAATAGGATGAGATTTATTAGTGTACCTATCCTCTTTAGGTGTTTCAACAAATGGATTACGACATGGGTAATTACTATTCCCTATATAATCTAGTGGACATCCATGATGCTCGCTTGTTTTGGAGCTAGAAAGTGATTAAGAAAAGGATTTACGTGATTAACTAGAATTGAGGAAACTATTTTATATATAACAATGCATAAAGATATGGGCCTATGTCCAATGGGGTCCTTCATCTTACCTTCTTTAGTGACTAAACTTAACAGTGTGGCATTCAGCCCTATCTAGACATTTTGAAGGCATCTTGACTCTTTTATTACCACATGCACTTCTTCCCCAATGAAACTCCAACATGCTTTAAAGAAGTATGTGATAAAACCATCTGATGATGGGGCATTATTCTTTTGCATAACTAAAACCACCTGCTATATTTCATGAAAAGAAATCTCTCTCATCAATGCTTCATTTTTCTTTGGGTTAACTATCCTAGGGATGAACATTGTGATTCTACTTATGGCTTTTTGTCAATTTAGAATCATCTTAGGAAGTGTTATTAAACGAAATTATATTCTATGTCATCATGTTGAAGCATATGTTGTCCATCACTTCCAAAATGGGAGAAAATATTGTTGTGGTTCTTGTGTTTTATCATTGATTTATGGAATAATTTTGTGTTCTTCTCCCCCTTCCTGATCCATTGAACTCTTGACTTCAATTTCCACAAAATCTCTTCTTGTTTTCTCCTTTGTTCCATCCTATAGATATTTTTTCCTCCCTCCACTGCTATCTCTTCCATCCTTCTTCTAATATCATATTCTGGTGTATGTCTTACATCCCCCCTTCTAAAATTTATTTATATTTAATGATATTCCTTAATTACTTCTTATTCAATCCCTTAATATTTCCTTTGAGTTTCTTTCACTTTAGCTAGAATGCATGTATTTTGGTTTACTCTTCACCTCCATTTCCTTCCACCATTCCCTTGATTTTTCCACAAAATTTAGATCTTGTAACCAAAAAATTCCAAATATGAAAGTTTTATTTTTTGGGGGCTTCCTTCATGTCTAAGCCTAGATGAATTAATCAATGATCTAAGCCTAAATAGGGGAGACCGGTCACTTCCACAAAAATTTCCTTACCCATCACTTATTCTAATACTAAATTTATATCTAATCGAATCGTTACATGGTCCTTTCCCCCTCTTGGAATATATCATTTTGAATTTCAATATCCACCATCCCTAGGTACTCGATCATCAACTCAAACATATTTGAGTTAGGTTATAGCATTCTTACTCCTCCTTGTTTTCCTCCAATGGCCTTATTAGGTTGAAATTGCCACCTATTATCCATAGTTCATCTTGAAGATACTTTCTAATATATTGAATTCTATCCAAGAAAACCTATTTATTCATTGTAACATGAGGGTTATAGACTGCTATGAGGCTAACCATATCTTTGGAACTGAAATACTTAAACCTAATTGACAAAACTCTCGGACACCTTAACCAATCCTGAAAAGTTGCACTCTAGCAAGCTGCAAAGAACCAGTATTCCTCTTGTTCTTCCTTTGGAATCTAAGGTCGTAACCTCACAACCCGTCCAACATATTTCTCCTATATCTTAGCCCTTTTTATCAATATCTTGGTTTCCTATAAAATTACCAAGGTTTATTTCTCCTTACTAATTATTTCATTCATAGATCTCATCTCCCTTCTCTATTGATCCCTCTGATGTTCCAGATAATAATCCTCATTGACTAAGATGTTGGGAAGTAAAGTAATTCTCTGGTAATGCAATGACTTTACGTGAATTAATCATATGTTCTCCCATATCTTGAATTACTTATTCCATCGTCCTTCTCCCTTTTCGTCTATCTTCTTTCAAGTTATGGTCTTTCCCTTTGTGCCTTGTCATTTACAATTCCATTGTGCCATTGCTCTTTACTTCACATGAGCCTCCTTGACTTTTCCATAAGGTGTAATCTTGGATATAAAGCTTCCTTTGTTCCTTTGGCAACATCACCATGTTTAGTTGTACCCATCCCTCAATTAGGTTCACCATGCATTTCTCTTCCATGCCTAGGGTTTCTACTTTTTCATTCGAAAATGGAATTACCTCGTTGATCCCAGGTAACCCTAACCGTCCTTCCTCCTCAAATAGGTTCTCAAGGGTCTCCCTCTTTTGGGTGGGTTTTTCTTGCGGATGTTCCATGTTCATCTCCACCAACATGAAATACTCTAGCAGTGATAGCTCCTCATCTAAATTATCTCATGTTGTAAAGGCATTTCCTTTAGAAACCTTTTTCTGGCCCTAAGGAGGTGGATGCACCTTAGGGTTTCCCTTTCTATTCACAATCTATTAAATACATTTTTTTTTCCCTATGAGCCCTCCTCTTGTTTTTCATTTATCCTTATGGGAAATCTATGAATAGATGTCTTTGTTGATGGCATCTTTGAAATCTAAAAGGTACATGTTCACAATCAAGAAGTTGTGTCAAAATCTCATCTTTGTACTCCAAGTCTATTGATTTTGTGAGAGGTTGCGAGATGTTTATGTATACATAAATCCTTGTGTATGACATATTACACCCTCTTTTTGTGACCTATAATGTTTTCACAAAGTTCCCTATAGTATTGGAAATACCCTTCAAAATTCCAAGATCCCATAAATCTCACAAGAGAGGATATGGGGATACCTTTTCCAAATTGAAACATTCCTCCCAATTTCTCATGTACAAGCCCATGTTGTTCGAAAAATATGTTCCACCATCGAATACCCTATTTTTATCTTCCAAATTGGATAAAATCGTGGTTAAAAAACCCTTTAAGACCCAATTTCAAGTCAACCTCCCCTTTGAATTCATTTGCCACTTTTGTTGTATCCACTTCTCGATTCCCTTTTCTTTGAGTCGTCCTCTCATAAATTTGCATATAAACGCATGGACCTTCATATGTTGGTAGTATCCGTCAAGAATATTGAGGGGAACTATGAATTTTGGGTTAACCATTGTTGTGGGAATGCATATTCCTCTTAACCTCATTTGTTAGATTATGCCACTTATTCCCATTGCCTCCTGGATTTCCATGACCCCTGAATTTTTCTACTAGTTTCCATTTATCAAATTTTCATAGGAAGGGATTTCACCCTCCTTTTGGACTCCTCATTTCTTTCTATGAGTCCCGAAATAAGGAATTACAGTCCTAAAATAGTCCTAAAAGCTTTCATGATCAGATTCTTCACAATTGTAATGATCTTGGAAGTTGAAAATTTTCAAACCCTACGATGTAGAAACCCTAGACCCTCTCTCTATTAACAATAATATAATTAATATATTTTAAAAAATATGAAATTAATAATTTTTTATAAATTTAAAGTATCATGGAAATTTTCTTCTAAATTTATATAATAAAATAAAATAACATTTTTTAATCTCATTATGTCATCTTGTCATAGGTTTAATTTTTATAAGAATTTTTGTGAATAAAAACCACATTAAAAAATTAAACTATTTCAAAAAGTCCAAACTTTACACAAAAATTAAAGTATTTCAAAGAAAGTCCAAACTTCACACAATCTTGATAATAACATCCCATAATATATAAATAATTTTTCTATCCAATAACCAAATTAATTTTAACCTAAAATATATATATATATATATATATATTTTCATCAAAATTTCAATAACTTAGATATAAAATTTTATAACATATTTTCACATTCTTAAAAAAAATAAAAAAAATGGGAGCAACTTTTTCTAATATTTAAAATATTTTGAAATTTCATTCAATGTTATATGCATTTATATAATACATTTTATTTATAAAGTTAAGTTGTAGCTTAATTATTTAATTTATTAATATAAAACGTTCATATTACTGCTTGATTTAAATTCTCGTTTTATTTTATTGATTTAGATTTATTATGTGGCTGTAAATTATTTTGCTTGTCATAGTGTCACCTGTTCAAGTTGGAAGATCACTAACATCACTCAAAAATCTATCTGAAAGCTCACTCAAAAATCTATGTTTATAGTTAAAAGTGTTTTTTAATATATATATATATATATATATATATATATATATATATATATATATATATATATATATATATATCAGTGTATATAGAGCATATATATTATACCATCAGTGTTTATAGTTAAAAGTTTTTTGGTTAATTGGAGTTCAGAGATACTTGGAATGAGTAAATTTTGGTAACTATATTTGATAGGAGTAATTTGAATGATTCATAGTAATGAGTCAATCTATATTCACCAATAATAATCAATAATAATTATTTTTTATTAATAATTTAATAACTAAATTATAAGAAACAACATCCGCTGGCTATAGACCCCATCCTCCAGCTGCTTGTCAACGTTGGTTGGATGATCATGCATGCATGTTACTAAAATAACGTTTGTTTTACCGTTAAAATTTCCAACTAAACCAAAAATGGTCTTTAAAAACGTTCTGATTTGATTCATAGATACCCAGATACAAAAATCGACATCCACATTAACCACAACTGTGATTTTGTCGAACAGAAATACGGTCTGAATTTCCACCTTCATGTATCCAGAAATTAATAAACTTTACATATATATAGAAATAAATATGAAGCTCGATGACCTAATTAATAGAACTTTAGGCTCTGCCTTCAAAATTCACTCTCTATCCACTCCACAAAATGAGACTATCTAAAATGAATATACACTCGCACTTTGCCTCTGTTTATCCATATTAATTGACAAGTTCAAAAGATTTTTTAATGCGAATGGTTTTTAAAATTATATATTGTTTATCATATATATAAACCTGAAGATGATGACATAATCAGCAAGGCCATTATGATTAGCTTAATTATACAAATCCTTCTTTACGAAGGTGCCCCACGGATTTAGATCACTAATTAAAAACAACAGTATCTACAATTTAATAGAGGTGTGTTTCATTATCTCAGAAAGTATGATTCTTTTGTGCGTATTCAGATTTTCGAGGGAGCTAGTTAGGGTGGGATTTCGATAGCTGTTCTATAAAATGGCAAACAGGTTATGTTAGGTTTGAATCAGCTGGGTAGCAAAACCTTACGAGTACACTTCCAACTCTCCTACGGGTTGGATGATTTACTTATTGTTATTAATATTGATGATTTGTTTATTGTTATCCATATGAAAGTAAATTTTCATAATTTTATATTTATTAACTAGGAAGAGTTAGGAATTTTAATTTTTCATAAATAAGTTTTTTTTTTTAAGTTTGGCAGGAATATATTTTCAATAGGTTTAATTTCTCATTTTTATTGGTGAAGATTTGAACTTAATTTTATGAGACTTTATTTATAGAACCCAAAACTTTTCATTTTGTGAGACCTCATTTCCACAATCATTACCAATTGAGTTATCCCAAGTCTCAACTTTTTATAAATATTTTGAATAAAATTAAGTTCAAATCTTCACCAATAAA
>Ga0115848_100796_pt1 | contig 12902 bp, 14 predicted proteins | sample InSIn3gowninarea_FD_83862 | JGI IMG/M metagenome (GOLD analysis project Ga0115848, IMG submission 83862) | reverse complement strand
TTTTTAGGTTTTTTGGTAGTGCATTATATCATTTTTGGGATTCAACTGCGTTAAGTAAGTTATCCATCTATGACCATTTCTATGAGAGGTAGTTGTAAATGATTAATTTCTCATGATTGTTGAATAGTCCACTTAACACTCATTGCATCGGGTGATGCTCACAGGGGTGAAGAAGTGGGATTGAAACTAGTGAAATGAATCACATAGCGTTAATCATCACTTTCTAGGCTTGCACTCGTAACCAACACTTCCTGGTAGGTCACCCATCCCAGATCGCCTCTGGCTCAAGCACGCTTAACTGTGGAGTTTTCTCCACAATCAAGTCCACTTAGCTTGCTACCCCATTTGCAAAACCTTAGCAAGTATTTTGCCTTATGAACCATTCAAGTAGAGTTCCCTTCACTCTTTTGAATTTAAGTATTAGGGGTTTTTGCAGTGCATTATATTAGATATCATTTTTGGGATTCAACGTCATTCATCAATGACTATTTTTATGAGAGGTAGTCGTAATTGACTAATTTTTCATGATTTTTGAATAGTCCGCTTAACACTCATTGCATTAGGTGATGATCACAGGGGTGAAGAAATGGGATTGAAACTACTTAAATGAATCACATAGCGTCAATCATCACTTCCAGGGCTTGTACCCGGTAACCAAGACTTTCCGGGAGGTCACCCAAACTAGTTCCATTCTTTCATATTATATATTTAGAAGATATACAATTGGGGAGCACAAAGACTCGTTTTAGTGGGTGTTGGAGCCATAGGGTGCATTTTGTCCCAAAGCAGTCAAAAGAGAAAAACAAGAGACTATTGATGTGGAGAATGATTTGGCTGCCAAATACTCTATCTGTGAATGAGCTTGTGGGTCTACTGGAAAACAATATTCACAATACTCTGGATATATAAGGTCTATGTACCCAAAGAACAACTCATCAATTCAATTCGAGGTTACTAGTTCTAATACACTATGAAATATATCCATATTAATAAACTATTTTTTTGCGATTCTGGCAGTTGTCCTTCGAACCCAGTGAGATCCACGACCGCTAACCAAGAGCTCAGGAAAAAGTTGCGTTATCTGTGTGTGCTTATTAATCCTAACGAACCCATGACCATTAGTTGTCTCATATTTCTTAATAGAATTTTGAATTATCTAGGTAAGTAGGACGTCGTCGTTCCAATTATAGTGTCAGCGGATCAAAGGAAGAGCCGCAAAATTAACTGAAGCTTAGCCCTAGTAAAGATTTTTCCTAATTGATTTGTTCGACATTCAATTTCTTAAGTCCACACCTTTGTTATACCAAGTAAATATTCCATATTCTACATGTAAATGATAAGTAATAAAGAAACTAAAACAATGCAGAGAAGGCGAGTGGTTGATTATCAAAATAAATGTTTAATTTCACTTCATCAACTATAATACATTATAGCAATCTGTTTGAAAGATGAGATAAACAAAATTATTTGGCCTCTTGTAATTAATCAAAAACTAAATTTAAACAAATATGAGACGTTATAGTAACATGTTTGAAATATTTCATCAACTGAGATAAATAAAATCATTTGGCCTTTAGAGTCACTTGAAATCTAAACAAACATCGCTATCAAAAACCTAAAAATTTTATATACGTCTATTCTTGCAAGCCTATGCCTATGTATTATATACTTATACATAGCTTATCTAGGACGATTTTGTATTACAAGTTCATTTTTGGAACAAACACCAAATCACAATTGATTTTGATTCTTGAAAGCCATGAAACTATAATACAACATAAATTCGCTTGAAAAGATATCATGAAATTATCCTTATAATGTGAACAATGGCTAATTATCATTGACATATAAAACTGTAAAAACTAACAATATATTTCAGTAGGTAATCTGAGCCCATGCTTTCACAATGACTTTGAAATAAAATAATCCACCAAGAAGGCACTGGTTTTTCGCTTATTCGCTCTAAAAGCTGGTTTTTCGCTTATTCGCTCTAAAAGCTTCCATCAAGTTTGTATACACAATTACGAGAACGTCAAGGAAGAATGTCCAAGCTTGGAAAGATATAAAAAATTGTTTTAATGATTCTAAAAATAAATTTAGGGGTGAACGAAAAGTGATTTACCATTTAATTAAAACCTTCTTAGAATTTAAAAATATTACTTTCATTAATTATCGTTGTTATGGGGAACGAAGATTGGTGATTAGAAGAGTTGCTTTAACAGTTGTCCGAAGTTTTCTACTGATCTGAATTATTGTGTATCTTAAATCATCTTGCTCCCACATATGATATATGACTAACTTTCCATTTAGTACATTCATGAACTCACATCTATGTGCATTTTCGTGAAAAGTGTTATCAATCCCTTTTGTCAGAAGCCTGGCATCCTCACCTAGATCATAAACCCTAAACCCTGATGCTTGTATGGGATATTTGAAATTAGCCCATCTCATCGTGGCAAGTAATTAACATGTTTTCCACAACAACTGCCCTAATTCATCCCCACCATCCTGTGATCAAATTGTCTGAAATGGGAGTCTAAGAATTTGATATCATGTCAAATGCTATTCATATCTTAGATCCTCATAGAATTGTTTTATTACCCAAGAAAACAGAGGCCCTTAGTGGGGTTAAACCTCTCTCATGAATGTTGGCTAGGAGTAGAGATATGCGGAGTGTTGTCCATTTCTCGGTAGATGGGTCGTACATTTCACACCATTGAGTATATCGTATATGGCACCCTCCAAACACATAAATGTTTCCATCGACAGAGGCTACGCAACCCACACTTCTCTCTACATCACTGAAAGTCACATTATTCTAGTTGTTCAAGACATGATTAAAGAAGTGAGTGAAACAAGACAAAAATGTGCCTCTTCTACCACCTATAAGCTATAGATTATAATCCAAGACTGAACTCGCATTGTCTGAGTAGAGGTTCATTAGAGGATCAGGCATATGCACATAACCATTCCCTTTTATGTCGAGAGCATACCATAAGTTGTACCTGTTAGCACTCCAGGAAGCTCTCCTAGGTTGTAGCTCGGAGATGCCTGGAAACATATAAATCTTCAATATCGTTCCATGAACTATTGGAATGGATTGGGGTTTGGATCAAGTCAGATGACTGTTTCAACTCTGTTTTCATTTAAGACATGCATGAACACCCTCAACTTGACAAGGCTTTCGACCACTAATGCTCAATAGTTTATAGATTCGATGAATAGATAGAGAATCTTGATTGTACCAGTAGATATGCATATAAACACATATGAATGGCTAGCTACAGAAAATAAATGAAGCTTACAAATCTAATTTATCAACGCAGAGATAAGATGACAGTTATGTGGCATTCGATACAGAAGAAAACACGAATAACCTATTCAAGTGAAAGCTTAGAACAGAGGAGAAGATGATGATTGAACATGTAACAAAAAAAGAAGCTTGTATTACTAGAATGAAGATGAGACACTGAGAGGAATAGAGTATCCACGGTTTCCAAGAGTTGAATCCCTGATACTCCGAACTTTCAACCATTTATAGGCTTTTTACAATGCTCTCAAACCTTCTGAGGCTCGAGATGTCTTAATCTATCCCCTCTGTCTTCTTAACTACTTGATGCCATAACTTAGACAAACATGAGCTTGGAGGTCTCTTTTTCTAACAACACAGTAATCAAATTCTGGTAATTTTGTTGTGCTGTCAGGTGGCTCGATTGTGGCAGCGATGTTCCATGACCATTTCTGTTGGTTTGGATGCATTGTGCCCCTTTCGGCCATATATTTCATTATTTCAGTTCAACCGTATGACTGTCAAAAAACACTGACAGAGCCAACAATTTCCTCCCTGGGTGACTGGTGGGAAGTGGGAGACGGGGTTGTTGGATCGATATGATCAATGGACAAGATCATATCAAAGAGATATCTGAATTGATATCGCATCGATGGATTTGGAAGCAAAAGGTAGTATTTCGGGCGAGATCACAAGAGGTAAGTGGTAATTCGGATTGGCACCTGATTCCACTCGTTAAGTGACACATAACAGCGAGGAGGAAAGAGGAAACTGCCTTATGGGGAGGGTATCCCTCTCGCTTGTTTCTCACCCGAAATAGTTGTGAACCATCGGATATGATGGAGGAAGATCGATGGTTGAGGATTATCGTGTGAGTTGATTTGATCGGCTAAGCGACAATTGTCAGATCGAGTTTAGACCAACGGTCAAGATCTGATTGTTAATCGTAGAGGTGAAGGGTTGGCAGACAGTGCGATGGAATTTCGATATGCCGATGGGAAATTAAGCGATGCGCGATAGCCGTTGGATTGGCGAATGAAATAGATGGCGGAGATCGATCTGATCAGAGATCGAAGGATGGAGAGTGCAGCAGAAAACAGATAAACAGAGAACAGACCCACTAGTATTTACGAGCGCGGGTGTATAATTTTTGAAGTCCGACTTATGGCCAAAGCGGAGCACGAGGAGACGTGGAACATTAGAGCTAAAACAAGGGACATTTTCGTTAAAATAGCAGAAATGCACCTCAGGGCTAACACTAGCTCCTTTTGGGGATGAAAGCCTCTTTGTGAGGTTTCAAGAACTGCAGACTACTGCCTTTCCAGTAACAACCAGAAAAAACTTATCTCCTAGTGTTCCATTGGGCATGGAGTTTAATTGCATAAAAAACAAAAAATGAAAAAACCTATTACAATATTAAGGCCTTAAAGCCTCATATGAAGTAAAGTTTCAAAAAACGCCAATTGACTAGGCCATCAAAAACACCTTCTCCCTCCAAATTGTGTAGAATGAACATATTGTTCATCTGAACTTGAGCAATGAAAAACGGTCCCGTCCATAAGGCATCGAATTTACCATGGTTGCCCTTCTTTTCCTTCAATGCATCCCATTTGAGAACCTAGTCACCAACCTGAAAACTATCCATTTTTGCCTTTCTATCAAAGGTTTCTTTGATCTTCTGCTGATGAATTCTTGATTTCTCAACCAATTGTTGTCTAATCTACTATAATTAAACCAAGTTACTCATTCTCCTCGCCATGTCGTTCTCTTCATCTTGTTCTTCTTGCAAGAATTTGGCCACAGGAAGAATCAACTGGAAAGGAAAAACAACATCAACGCCATAAACTAACTTAAATGGAGAATTTCCTATGGACTTCTTGTTGGTAACTCTGTTAGCCCATAGTGAAAACTTCAACTTGGAATCCCAGTTCTTTTTGTTGTCCTCCTACAGTTTTTTGATTATCCTTACAAGACTCTTGTTAGATGATTTTGCCAGGCCATTGCCTTGAGGATAATATGAGGTAGAATGCACCAATTGAATGTCCATAGATTCACACATGTCCACCAATTCTTCTTCCCTAAAAGCTGTTGCATTATCAGTGACTAGTTTGGTTGGGCAACCAAATATAGTGAAAATATTCTCATTCAAGAACTTTATGATAACCTAATTATTAGCATTTTTAGTGGGTATAGCCTCAATCCATTTGGTGAAATAACCAGTGGCTACCAAGATCCATTCGTGATGGCCATTGGAATGTGGATTGATCTCACCTATGAAGTCCAAGCCCCACTGCTAGAAGGGACCATTGGCGTGTACTGGCTTCAAGGGCAAAGATTTTAGCTATTGTCTCCCTATAAACCTCTGACATTTTTCACAAGACTTCACAAAAGAAAACACATCAGAAAACAGAGTAGGCCAATAATACCCAGCTCTCAGGATCTTGTGGGCTGTGGTTTTCTAATAATGATGCCCTCCATAGATGCTAGAATGGAACTGGTGTGTGACTTTCACAGATTGTCTTTTGTTTAGACATCTCAAGAGGATCCCCGATGGGTCTTTCCAATAAAGCAGGTTTTTATTAATGCAGAATTTGGCTGATCTGAGCTTAATGGCCTCGACTTGACTTGAGCTAAGCCCTGGAGGGACTCTAAGCTTCTGCAAAAAATGAACTACACTAGAATACCATTCACAGGTGGCTAGATTTTTAGCCAAAAACTGATTCTGCTCTTGCTCTTCTGCTACTTCCTCTGTCCCCTCACCACCTGAATTTGAACCCATGCAATTGATGTCTAACAAACTATAATTTTCCTCAGCCATAAGCTTAGCCAAGCCCTGGCCTTTGACAAGCTTGGTGAACTTCACCTCTATGTTGAACTCTATGAATTTTGCAATCCATTTAGCTCTCTTTCCATCAATATTTGGCTGAGTTAGGACATCTTTTACTGAGGCTGAAGGTACATATGCAAACACTTTGGAATGCAGAATATAAATTCTAAATGCCTATACAGATTTTATGAGAGCATAAGCTTGTTTTTCAATAAGGTCATACCTTAGTTCCGCATCCCTCAGAGTTTTACTAAAAAAGGCCATAGGCTGCTCTACACCTTCATCATTTTTTTGCAATAGAACCGCTGCAAGTGTATCATAAGAGGCAAAAGAGAAGATACAAAACTCCCTAGTATAATCTGGAATGATTAGAGTGGGAGCTTCCATGATAACTTTTTTGATGGCTTCAAAAGAGCTTCTTGCACCATCTGTCTATTTTATTTCTGATCCTTTCTTCAGCATGGAAGTAATGTGCTTCACTAGCTCTGCAAAGTTTGGAATAAACCTCCTGACAAAGTTAATCTTACCCAGGAAAGATTGAATGTCCCTTTTTGACCTTGGGATGGACAATGTCTGAATTGCTTGAACTCTCGCTGGATTGATCTTCACACCTTCAACAGAAACAATATGTCCTAGAAGACTGCCTTCTTCTAGAGAAGATTGCGACTTCTTTGGGTTCACAGAAATTCGAATCGTCTGCATTTTAGAAACACCTTCTTCAAATGCTGCAAATGGTCCTTGTGACTGCTGGAAAAAACCATTATGTCATCAAGGTAAATAAGGACAAACTTGTCTTTCTCTCCCACAAAGGCTATGTCCATGGCCCTATGAAAAGTAGCCCCAGCATTCATTAGTTCAAAACGCATCTTAGAGTACATGAAAATGCCCCAAGGAGTAGTGAAGGAGATCTTTTCTTGATCTTCTGGGTGTACAACAATTTGATTGTAACCGGAAAATCCATCTAAGAAAGACATAACTCTAGCCCCTGAAACTTTTTGCAACAAGTGTTCCATCTTAGGCAGGGGGTAGTTGTCTTTTTTAGAGCATTTGTTCAGATTCCTGAAGTTAACACAAAGCTTTATTTCTCCATTCTTCTTTCTTACTACCACAAGGTTAGCTATCCACTTTGAATGCCTTAAGGGAACTATGATCTTGGCATCCAATAGCTTCTTGATTTCCTTTTCAATCAAAGGCAATAAGAGAGGGCTAATAGGTCTTAATTTCTGCTTAAAAGGGATGGTGTTTTTCTCCAGTGGAATCTTATGCTGGATGATGTTGGTGTCATAGGTCTTAAGATCACTGTACTCCCAAGCAAAAATATCAGCAAATTGTTTTATCAGGGTTCCATACTCGGAACTTTGGGCTGAAGACAAGTGAGTAGACATATTTATGTACTTTGGATGGGCTGGACACTCTACATTATGTCTATGAACTGCATACTCATTTTCCTTTTAGGTAGGCTTATAAGGTACATCATTATGATCAAACATCTTCTCTAGGGGCATCAATCCTTTGGGTATATGGTTACTAGGCAGCGGAAAAATGCTATCCTGACCAATCTCGTCCTTTAGCTTGGACTGGTTGCATTCTTCAATGGTTTCATTTTCTTGGTCAATGTGCATTTCAGAAAATTCATCAATGACTTGTAAAAACCTATTAATTTCATCATCATCTTCAAAAAATTTCTAGTATTTGACATTGTCAGGCAAAGATGGTCTATATTTCACCTGAATTTCATAAGTCAATTTAGGAGGCAAAGGAGGAATAAACGTGCTAGCAGACACAACAAGGGAATTAGCAAGCTAGTTCTTCATTCTAGGGATGTAAGAAATGCTGAAACTATTAAAAGAACCTGTGACCTTCCATGCTTCATCTTTGTATGCGTTCAACCTTGGATAATTTTCTTGGAAAGTTTTGTTCACCTGCTGAATGATAAGGTCTGCATCTCCAAACACCTTCAGACTTTTGATGCCCATTTCTTTAGTAGCATTTAAGCCCAATATCAAGGCTTCGTACTTTGCTATGTTATTTGTGACCTGAAAAGTTAACTTGAAAGATAAATGAATGCATTCTTGTGGGGGGAACACAATGACTACACCTTCCCCTGTAGCTTCCTTAGAGAAAGCTCCATCAAAGAACATGTCCCAAATTTGTGGGCCTTCTTCCTCTATGATCTGGCAAACTGGTTTCCTAAGCTACATGGAGGCCAACTGGGATTCTTCAATCTAAAGAATACAGGCTCCAAAATCAGTGTCGATAGCACAGATGGGATGATTAGTGGGATTCCTTTCATCACTGATGATATAAGCCAACTGAGCTTCTCTGTATAATCTCCTATTCTCACCTCCAAAAACTGGGACAATAGCATAGGACAGATCATTTTGCAATGTTCCACCTAATCTCTTGATCCAACCTCTGGAAAGCAACATGCCAAACTTGGGGGGTACATCTGCTACCACAATATCTATCATCATGCTCTTCATAGGCAACTGAGACAAGTTGATGGCTAGGTCTTTGATTAATCCCAAACATTTCACTTTTCTGGAGTCAAAAGAAAACAGGTCATGATAAGGCTTGGTAATGTCAAGATCCAAATCATCCATGATAGCCTTGGGCATTAGATTATGGTTGGCTCCTGTGTGCAAAAGGTAGTTGTGAAGGATTTTGTCATGAATAGTCAAAGATACATAGAATGATGGGGAGCTGTCATCACAATTTTCAATCATTGGGCTGAGAACAACAGTTGGTTTGTCATCTTGCAGATTTACATAGTCAGTGGAGGCTTGGATGGATTTAGGCTTAAGGGCCTTGAGGATAGATCTCTTGAAAGACTCATACTTCACTAGTTCAATCAGAGGTATAGGTATGCTTAGCTTCTGAATTTTTGATTTAAAATTGAAAGGAGAAGGGGACTTGTCAAGGCCTCTTACCTCGTGAGCTGGAGCTTTGAGGATGATGGGATCAACTGTCGGTTGTTTCTGCTTACTAGCTCGCTGTATTGCAGGGACAACAACTCTTTATATAGGAGTTTCCTTGGCATTATTCATCTTCGACCTCATATCATATCTGTTTTGATCATCAGTTTTCAGAACAGCTCCACCATCCCACTCTTGGCTAATCTGGTCATTGAATAATAACTTTTCATAGGCAGTTGAGGTAAAAAAGGAGGCACTGCTTTTGTCTTCCAGACAATGGATCTCATCATCTTCTTCAAACTACTCTTCTTCCATGACTACATTCTGGAAAGGGGTCTTCACCCTTTGGTCTTCATTGGCATCTTTGCAGAATCTGCAATTGTTCATTAGCTCTTCTATATGGATTTAGGTCTAGGAGCAAAGGTATTAGGAACTCTTCCTTTTCCAGGGTGTTGCTCAACCTTTAATTTGAAGATTTCAGAGGCTAATGACTCTATCATCTTGGTCATTTTATCTATCTTGGGGTTTGACGATGATGAAGATTCACCCCTTTGTCTCCGTCTATCAACATTCCCCTTGAGCTTCTCTGTAGCCATGATGTTTGATTCTACTTCCAAGGCTGCATCCTGCATATCAGCCAAGGTAGCATATCATTTCTCCCTCAACAATAGACAGAAGTCAGAATCAAAGGCACTGGCATAAATGAGTTTAGCAGAGGTAGTGGTGGGTTTTACTTCAGCTGGTATCTTGCTGTACATGTGGTTAAACCTCTTATTAAAAGTCAGACAACAACTCATCATTTTCCCTCTTTAAGTTCCTAAATTCGGTGTGGTAGTAGAGTAGATCCTTCTTATCCCCCTAATGCTTTAGGAATGCATCATCTAAAGCCTCAATATCTGCTATAGACCTTGGGGTCAGTTCTCTAAATGATTTCCTAGCCTCTCCATCTAGACTTTGGACAAAGACTCTCATCCATACATCACCTTCATTAATGTCTAGGTTATCAGCATAGCTATAGAATGATTCAAGATGTTTCTCTGCTATAACACCTTCAGTCCCAGTGAAATTAGGCATATACTTCTGATATTCTCCAGTAGGCATGGCATTTAAAGGAGTGGGTAGTATTAGAGGTCCATACCTAGCAGCTATGATTCTTTCCATTTTGGTAGGTGCTGCCATAACTGTGGTGGCTATAAGGGTATTGAAAGTCTGAATGACAAAGGGTTGAGGAGAGACTGATAGGACTAGAGGAGTATGATGGATAGGAGGAGAGGCTTACTTTGGGCTTACAACGAAAGGAGAACCTAAAGAATAAGGAGCTCCATGAATCTCTGAGATCTTTTCTTCACTGCTAGTATTAGATGTTATACTCTCAACATGTATTTGTTTTATTACAGGGTTTTCTTGAAGAGATATAGAATATTGTTTCGATCTACATGAACCTGATGCTCCTTTCTGCAATGCCTTTCTTTCTTTGATGATATTTTTAGGGTCAGGTACTGGGTCAATTCGTGGCTTCTGAGAATTTCTCCTAGTATGCCTCACAAACTAAGCGAGAAATATCCAGTGGAGTCGCCAAAAGGTTCATCCTCCAGTAGAGTTTCCAGATAGATGACTACAACCCAAATAGTGTCCAGGCTTTGTCTATCATCAAAGTTGGATCTGTGTCGTGCCCCAGGGAAGCTGAGTTTCAATCTCCTCTCCTCGGCAACGACGCCAATTATGTTAGCACTCCAGGAAGCTCTCCTAGGTTGTAGCTCGGAGATGCCTGGAAACATATAAATCTTCAATATCGTTCCATGAACTATTAGAATGGATTGGGGTTTGGATCAAGTCAGATGACTGTTTCAACTCTGTTTTCACTCAAGACATGCATGAACACCCTCAACTTGACAAGGCTTTCGACCACTAATGCTCAATAGTTTATAGATTCAATGAATAGATGGAGAATCCTGACTGTACCAGCATATACATATATAAACACATATGAATGGCTAGCTACAAAAAGTAAATGAAGCTTACAAATCTAATTTATCAACGCAGAGATAAGATGACAGTTATTTGGCATTCGATACAGAAGAAAACATGAATAACCTATTCAAGTGCAAGCTTAGAACAGAGGAGAAGATGGTGATTGAACATATAACAACAAAAGGAGCTTGTATTACTAGAATGAAGATGAGATGCTGGGAGGAATAGAGTATCCACGGTCTCCAAAAGTTGAACCCCTGATACTTCGAACTTTCAACCATTTATAGGCTTTTTACAATTCTCTCGAACCCTTTGAGGCTCGAGATGTCTTAATCTATTCCCTCTATCTTCTTAACTACTCGATGCCATAACTTAGACAAACATGAGCTCAGAGGTCTCTTTTTCTAACAACATAGTAACCAAATTCTGGTAATTTTGCTGCGCTGTCAGGTGGCTTGCTCGTGCCAGTGACTTTCTATGACCATTTCTGTTGGTTTGGCTGCATTGTGTTGTTGTTTTTCCCCTTTCGGCCATATATTCCGTTATTTCAGTTCAACTGTTTGACTGTTAAAAAACACTAATAGAGCCAACAATTTCCTCCCCTGGTGACTGGTGGGAAGTGGGATATAGGGCCATTGGATCGATATGATCAATGGACAAGATCATATCACAGAGATAGAGGAATTGATATCGCATCGGCGGATTCGGAAGCGAAAGGTGGTATTTCGGTTGAGATCACAAGAGGTAAGTGGTAATTCAGATTGGCACCCGATTCCACTCATTAAGTGACACATAGCAGCGAGGAGGAGAGAGGAAACCACCTTATCGGGTGGGTATCCCTCTCGCTTGTTGCTCATCTAAAATCGTTGTGAACCATCGGATATGATGGAGGAATATCGATGGTTGAGGATCATCGTGCAAGTTGATTTGATCGGCTAAGTGACAACCGCCGGATCGAGTTTAGATCAATGGTCAAGATCTGATCGTTAATCGCAAAGGTGAAGGGTTGGCGGATAGTGCGATGGACTTGCGATACGTTGATGGGTGATTAAGTGATGCGTGATAGCCATTGGATCGGCGAATGAAGTGGACGACGAAGATTGATATGATCGGAGATCGGAGGATGGATAGCGCAACGGAAAAGAGATAAATAAAGAGCGAACCCGCCGGTATTTACGAGCGCGGGCATATAATTTTTGAAGTCCGGCTTATGGCCAAAGTGGAGCAAGAGGAGACGTGGAACATCAGAGCTAAAACAGGGGACATTTCCGTTAAAATAGCAACAGTGCACCTCAGGGCTAACAATACCTAATATTTATGTTTCACAAGAAACATACAATGTGTTGAAGTTGATTGGCTAGGGAGTGAAACTGCTCGGCTCAGTGCTGATCCGTGCCTTGGTTTAGGGCCTTGGATACGTCTATTCAATGGTGTATGATGAAATGATGAATCTGCTCTCCTTTGCAACTTAAATCCATGAAAACCCTTACCTTACCACCAATTAAAAAAAGAGGTAACTAATTTGCATGCACAACTCGAAAAGGAAATTGCCATTTTTGGAACGGTCAGGAGTTAACATAAATGCTTTGCATGCATGATACTAGAACAGACGAGAGTTAACAGAAATGTTTTGCTTGGAAAATTCCACAAGGCCACTGCATGCAAGTTCCACAAGGCAACTTCCATTTCTGGAACGCGAGTTAACAGAAACGAAGAAAAATATTAGAAAACTTGATCCTGGGATAAACCAACCAACACATATCAAATTCACATTTAAAGCAGTTAAACAAAGATCTCAGAGATTCATGGAGCTCCTTATTCTTTAGGTTCTCCTTTCGTTGTAAGCCCAAAGTAAGCCTCTCCTCCTATCCATCATACTCCTCTAGTCCTATCAGTCTCT
>Ga0115848_100546_pt1 | contig 12925 bp, 8 predicted proteins | sample InSIn3gowninarea_FD_83862 | JGI IMG/M metagenome (GOLD analysis project Ga0115848, IMG submission 83862) | reverse complement strand
ATAAATAATAATAAAATATATAAAAATAATAAAAATAAAAAAAAAAAAAAAAAAAAAAAAAAAAATAAATTTATAAAAAAAAAAAAAAAAAAAAAAAAAAAAAAAAAAACAAAAAAAAAGCAAATATAAGAAAAAAAGCAAAAGAAGAATTAAATTCTAAAAGAAGATATCCCATATAGTATCGATTATAGAATCTAACAAACTCTGATCTAGCTTAAACTCAGATGGATTATTAAAATCTTCCTTATTATTAGATTCACGTGAGCTAGAGTCCAAGCTATTTTTAAAAGAACTAGTAGATGATTTCTCCTCCTTAAAATTTCTAGTAACTTCAGATAATTCTTTTATCTTTTCTTCTCTACTTTCTTTAAGAGCTTTATAAAGCTCTGGTAAATCTTCTATGTTAAGAGTTTTACCTTCAAAAAATTCTTTAACATTAGGATCTTTTCTTAGATCATTTAAGTATGAATTTTTCTCTTTTTCAGAATCAGGAAGACGTTCATCTAAAATCTTAGCATTATTTGAAAGTTCAATCTTCTTATCAATATCCTCTATTTCCTCTTCTATTTCAAAACTTTCCTCTTCTATGTAATCATTATTGTTGTTATTACTGTTACTACTAGATCCTTCGAGAGCAGACCTCTCTCCTTCCTCTATAGGAGGGGGAGTACTAGTAGTGGAGTTAATATAAACTATGTAAAGAGAGTCATTATGACCCTCAGTAATAAATGGATATGAATAAAAATAATCACACAACATCAACAAAATGTCAATAAAGTATTCCTGCTTCCAATCCCAAATGATGATTTTCTGTCAAATGATATGCCAATAAACGTCACAGACCCACAGCTATAAAGGCAGTCCCTATCATAACATGTACAAATTGTTACCATAAGGTATTTATCCTTATTTCAACAACTCACGTTGTTGCTCAGACTATTTAATCAATACAACCTCTAAGATAAAATAACGTAAAGGTTGTTATTGCAGAATTATTAGTCGTTTAACCTACACATATTACAAAATAATTCTATTGTTATAATATGTGATTGGCTGCATATTATCCTATACTTAGATTTCTATATGAATATATAAGGTCATTTCTAATAAAAATAGGATTTTCATGCAATTAACTCTGTTTTCTGTCAAACTTATTACACGTAGGAATACACAAACAATTAATTTGTTTTAATGAAACATTAAACATTATAAACAAACTTATAACCTTTATGTGTATTACCTGTTAACAAACAATTTTTAATTGTTAATCTTCCAAAATCTAAAGCTCTACTACATTCACTTATACTAATATAACTTTGTTTATTGCCATGTAGATCTATAGCAATAAGACCTAATCTTTCAGAAACTAATTTATTAGTTTCTCTTAAATATCTATTAACACCTTTAATAACATAAGGTCTAGCTAAGGAAAAAAGGAATAAGACTTTTGAATTAATAGATACAATGTTCTTTGTATCTATGTCACAAGAATTAGACTTTAAGTTAGTAGTTAATCTAAATTTGTTCATACAATTTTTAATTTCATTAATAATAGAAATACCTTTAGGTAATGTATGATAACCGTAAAAAACAATAATAACTATAATAGATCAATAATAAAAGTCTTTTAGTTTCTTTGTTTGTAAAAGAGTAAAATTATTATCTTCCAAAAAACTTCTTGGTTTTAGTTCGTTGATATTTAGAAATAAAGGTTTTTCTTCTATCCCTATATTAAAAAAATATCTAGAAAATAAAGGAATTATTACGGTTTTTAAAACATACATTTGATTAATTTCTAAAACAACTGTTGCGTTAGAATTTGGTCTATTTTTACGAGATTTACTAATAATTAAATTACCTGCTTTTAAATACTGTTGTATTTTATAAAACAATTCCAGTTCTTTTACATGATTTTCAAATTTTAATCTAGGTATTAATTTATTAGTAGAAAATGTAGCATCTCCATCTATAAACCCTCCAAGTCAGTAATCTGTAATATTTATATCACAACTTGGTCTAGATCTAGGATTTTTATTTTTCATTTCAAGATAATATTTTATAATTTCTTGTTTACCTTTAGATGATAAATGTTGTTTATTTTTAACTAAGTTAACAACCTTTTCAAAAATTAAATAATCATAATATTTAGAACTGTTTAACTTAACAAAATTAAAAAGAGGTAAAATAACATTTATCAAGGAATCTTTATCATTAATAAAATAATTACATCTAGACCCTGAAATTGAAATATGACCACACTTTAATTTTTTTTGAATAGAATTTAATATATTAATATCGTCAATATGTGCACCTATTTGGAAAGTTAATATATAACTATTATATCTATTGCCGTCAAAATTTCGTAAAGAGATGTTAAAATTACCTTCAGCATCTACGAAACCTGCAAATCAATGTAAAAAATTATTGTTTAAATAAAAAGTCTTATTGTTTAAACTTAGAATAAGTTTATCTTTGTTTTCCTTATTGTTGCTATTAGTATGTAATAATGAACAAATATATTTAGTATAGTGAATAAACTTAGCTTTAATGTCAGAACATCTAATAAAATTGGTAGGGGCTACACAAGTTAACCCATGGAAACCTGTACCAAAGTAAAAACAAGACCCATATGCTCCATCAGCAATAGTAAAAGATGAAACTGAATATTCTACACCTTGGAAACCAGTAAAGATAACAGCTAAAACAACAGTAAACACTAAACCGTATAAACTTCCGCTTCTATTACCTTGTATTAATGAATGATGAGCATAAGTAACTGTTACTCCAGATGATAATAAAATTACTGTATTTAGTAAAGGTAATTCAAAAGGATTAATTGCTTCTATACCCATAGGAGGTCATTGAGCTCCTAGTTCTACAGTAGGTGATAAAGCACTCGTTTTAATGTTAACTATCTGCTAGTTAACATAATGTTAAATAAAAAAGCAAATAGTTAATTTTTTTTAATTTTATTTAACTTTATGTTTATATACTAATGTTAGTCTAATCTATTTTTATTCATTTTTCCTTTTATCTTTTTTATTTCGTCTAACCCTTTTCTAGTTAAGTGTGCTTTGTTTTTAATTAGCAGAGCCGCTTTTTTGAAATCCTCAAAATTCTTAGATTTTATACCGTGTAGTTTAAACTCTTCAAAGATGGGAATTATTTTTTCGCTAACATCTGTAAATTTTTCAACTATAAATTCACCATAACCAGATTTAGGTATATATCTACCACAATTTAAAGTAGAAATTAAACTTTTTATGAAATCTTCATCCCTATCATGTTGAGTTAAAATAAATCTTAATCATACGGTTTCACCTAATTTAGATCCTGCTGATTTTTTTATTGGTATAAAGAAACATCCTTCTGCATCGGTGAAACCAGCTAATCAGTGTAAACTTTTGATTTTTCTATCTTTAATTTCTGGTCTTAAAATAGGTTCTATGTTAGGAAAAGCTAGACTTAAATTCTTGGATATTTCTCCTTTATTTAGCACAGCTTTAATAGACATAATTTTATTTAAACCATCTAAAGTCAAATGTTTTCCTTGTTCCATTAAATTTACTACTTGCTTAAAAAGTAGATAATCGGATTGCTTATTAGTTAATAAAGAGTATTCATCGAAATGGTGAATAATTGCTTTTAAGTCTTCAAGAGCGTATACTCTAAATTGAACAGATTCCGCTCCTAATTTAGAGATTTTACCTCTCCCGAAAAACAATTGAATTTGTTCTAATAAGGCAAGATCTTTTATATGTAAACCTATTTGAAAATTAGCTTTTACTCTAAAACCTGTCTTACTCTTTGGGTCTGGACTAATACCTACAAAAAAACATCCTTCCCCATCAGTAAAACCAGTAACATAATAAGGATTTAACTTATTACTAGAAGCAGAACTAAGTTCGGATAACCTAACTTCACCTTTTGTCATACTTTTGTAAGCAAAAGTAAAGATAGAAAATAAAGATAATAGGGAATTAAAATAAGCCATTATTTGGCGTATAGATTGAATTGTAGTATTAACATAATTTATATGATAAATAAAAACCAGGTTTCCCTGGCACTTAGAATACACCTTACAGTATTTTTTTAATACTGAGAAACCGTCTACTCGTTGCTCTTTTTCAGATATGTGGCTATCTGATTTAGATCCGCGATCACCCATTTCACTTTCGTTCATCTCTAGTGATGTTACCATACCCTGAGTCATTAATCAGGCCGGCTGTAGAGTTTCCTCTGCAACTTTGGTTACTAGAGCTTTAGGGCTTCCCCGGAGTTTGGTTTCTATCCACAATTTGCTTTTATGGAAAAAAGCTCAAAAGATTGCTAGAAAAAAGAAAGCTTCTGATACTATAAATAAAGCTACACCCATATTTAAACCTCTTTGTACTGCTAAAGTGTGATTACCTAAATAAGTACCTTCTGAGATTATATCTCTAAATCAAAATGACATTGAAGCTATTAATGAAATAAATGCTAATGCTAAAAAGTTCTCTGAATTATAGAAACCATGCATTGTTTGAACACCTGAAGTTGTAAGAGTCAAGAGACTAATACTAGTATATAATGGTCAAGGCGAAGGAGATACTAAATGAAAAGGATGGGCCTGAAAATTACTTCTGGTTAAATTAGACATAGAAGAATTAAAGAAAAATTCTAAAATAAAACGGTCATATGCTAAAAATTTTTTTTTTGATGTAACCATTTTATTTTATACATGATAGAATTTTTGTGTGAGAAAATTTATAAAAAAAAACGGTCATTATTAGTTTTTAACAATAAAAAAGATTGAGCTTATTATATAATCTCTTAAGTATTTTTATTTTTATTCAATTTAATTCATTTAGATCAAAGTTTTTTGTTTTTACTTGTTATCTCTGTAATATTTATATCATTTCCTGTAAAAAAAAGACCGGCACCACTCAAGATGCCCGAGAAAAGAGAATTAACATGAAATGAAGGTATAATACTAAAATTAAAAGATGCAAAAAGCTCCTTTATTAAAACTATAAATAAAGCCAATATTGTATAATAAACTAAAGATATACTATTAGTATAGTCTAAATACATTAACAAGATAAAGATAGTTAAGCAAATATATAGAAATAAACCCAGTAAGAAAATAATGAATGCTTTACTAAAATTTAGTCTAAAAAAGAATTCTATTAAATAACCCAGGAAAATAAAGTCTATTAATTATTTTGTGATTAAATTTTCTTAGCATGTGAATAATTTAGATCTAATTATAAAAATACAATACTAGTAGCATACAATGGCTACTAGATAAACCCTTATTAAACATTAAGCTAAATGGTAAAAAAGGATGAAAATTTTATTATATTTTCTATTAAACCTAATATCATTGAAGTCTACTATGAAACCAATTACTTTTTATATCCGTTTTTTTTTCTAGAAAAAAAACAAAAAAAAGAAAAAAATAATAAACTCTTCACTAGCCTCTATCCGGAGTCGAACCAGAAGAAAATTAGATCTTTTCTGCACCACACATGGACTTTTTTTTGGGGGTATTGTTAATTTTAATTAATCCCGTGCACGCGTTACAACATTTTTTAGCTTGCCGTTATTAAAAGTATTTTAGATTACAGTTTAGCTAAGGATTGCGTTTAATAGCAACAATGTCTTATTTCTTGTATTTCACAAGAGGCTGATCGTATCTTAAGCTTGCGCCGAATACCGTAAGATCGATGTGCTTTTAACCTTTTATTAAGGAATTTAGCTGCGCGATTGTCCATTTTCTTTCGATATATTGTTTGATTTTACCATACCGCGAGTCATTACCTGCGCCATCTAAGAGTTACCTCTTCAACTTGGTTAAACAATCTTTAGGAGTTCCCCGCAATTTGGCATTCTTTCTTCTTGGAAAAATTGTGGGATAGTCAATTCTTTTCTAGATTAACACTGGTCCATAAAAAATTATAAAAAAAATTTGTGGAGTCAATTTCTAATTTATATCCAAGAGATAGCTAGAGGTTCACTCTAACTGAAACAAAATAGTTTCCCACTACTATTCATTTCCACTACACGAACCGTATTTCGACTTAACACCAATCAGAGTCACGCATACGAAGACTGCTTGCTAAAATATCTAAACCTAATCGTTTAGATTATATTTTAACTACAACCAAACTTATTGCACATACTCCTTTCAGCGCCTGACGAGTAGTTAGTACCTATCTGAGATTAAATTCACCGTGATGTCATTACTCACGATTACTAGTAATTCCTTTTTCATGTAGTCGAGTTTCAGACTACAATCAATATTATTTCCTGTTTTGGGGATTAGCTCAAATTCACATTTTTGCATCCCTTTGTCTAGGCATATGTGGCACGTCTATAGCCCACAATATTAAGGCCATGATGACTTGTCTTAGTCCCTTTTATCAAATCCAATCTAGCGGTGAACTACTTTATTTATAAATAAAGAAAGGGCTTACGTTAATTTAATGGATCTAACCAAATCTCACGACATTAACTGAAGACAGCCGTGCAACGCTTGTATTAATTAATAAAAATTAACATTCAAATTGTGGTAAGGTTTTTCGAGGATTATCGAATTAAATAACATACTTCACTACTGGTTTCAGAAACGGTCTAATGATTTCAGTTTCTGCGTTGCCACATTACTCTTGAGGTGGAATGCTTACACTTTCATTTATATACTAGCTTATTGTATTAAAACAGTCTGAAAGAAAAAGAAATAAATTTTTTTCCTCATACCTTAAAAAAACTAGTCTATGGCATTCATAATTCTCTGCCTGGACTACTAGGGTATCTAATCCTATTCGCTACCCAAGCCTTCGTCCCTCAACGTCAGTTTATAAATAGAGGGTTGCTTTCGCCTCCATCAGTCCCAATAGTATCAAAGAATTTCATCTCTCCACCATTAGTACTAATATATACCTCCCAGATAAAACTCTAGTATGTCCGTACCCTTTTGGGGCTAGATTTACCGTCTAGGTACCCTTTAAACCTATTAAAGATGAATAACACTAGTCTTACTTGTCTTGCCGCGACTGCTGGCACAAGATTTGGTCAAGACACATAGATAGAAAATTGTCATTATCATTCTTCTATCTAGAACTTCAAACGACAGAGTCGTTTAGCATTTTGTAAAAAATGCTTACATTCCTCCAAGTTGCTGGTTCAGCCGTTAGGCTATTGACCAATATTCCTCACTGCTGTACTATACGTATTGGGGTTTTTTCAGACCCAATGTGGTCGATAAACCTCTCAGTTTCGACTACGGGCTTAAGCTAGTTAAGCAATTACCTTAACTACTACTTACCCGAGATATAAATGAACATCTTAAAGCGAAAAAAAATTTTTTCTTTTACTGCTAGCCAATAGCAATCTAGCATATAAGGGATTTTTACCTTACTCTAAGGCAGCCAAGTTATCAATTACTCACCTGTACACCACTTCTAATTATTTTTTTTTAATTAGACGTACGATTAGCATGTGTCAAGCATTTGGACAGCGTTCAATCAGAGCCATCATCAAACTCAATATAACTTCTTTTTTAAGCTTATTTTTTGATTTTTTTTTACAAAAAAAAAAGAAGCCGGTTAAAAAAAAAAGAGAAATATCCTTTATAAAAAATATTTGCAATATTTAAACATTAAATTATTAAAAAGATCTAAATAATTTGAGGATTATTGTTAGAATCATCATCCTCGTCCTTTCGTTTTTTACTAGATAATTTATTACTCAAATCTTCATCGGAATCTCTATCTTTCCGTTTATTCTTTGAATTTGAGTTTAATAAATTATTTAATGTTTCATTGAACCGCTCATTAAAGTCCCGTTGAGCATACATGTGGTGACTCAAATCAATTAATGAATAAATATCTGTTAGAATAACAATATCTTCTAAAACGAAACTAGAGTCTAATGAATTAATTTGCCTAGCCGTATAATGTAATTGAGCTAATAAATCAGCCAAAGTAGGAAAGTAACCTATGAATTGAACCGTTCTTAGGTTTATAGCATGAGTATGTCTATCCCGTAGAGCGGATGGCATTTCAGATGGAAATTCTAAATCTGTGTTACTGTTCCTATCTGTACCTACTATGATCCCTTGATTTGTGTTTAAATCTGCAACGCGACGACCTCATATTTCTAGTAACTCACGTAGAATAGCAGCTAAATTTACCATATCATTATATATGATATCGTAATTTGCGTTCAATTCTGCTAGTCTAGTATTAACAGTATTAGTATTAATATTAATATAATTAACTGCAAAGACTGTAATATTTCTTAAGTGTGATGGAATATCATTATTCAACTTATCTGTATAACCAGCTGAAGGGTTAGTTCAGCCTGCTCGCTTACTTATAGGCTGGAAAAAAAAATTTTTTATTTCCTTTTTTACGATTTTAAATTGATTAAGAGAAAAATATTTTAAATGTTTTACCTGTTTAAATAAATAGTTACAAAAACTATTTTTAATTATAACTAAATTATTCGTTATATTATGTAAGATTATTAATACTACCCCTGTAAAAGGTACAAAATAAATTGGTTTTAGCATAGAATATATAAATTTCTGGTAAGGGGTATAAACTATGCTATAACTTCCTCTGTTAATACCATAATAGCTAGCTATATCATTGTTTATTTGAATTAATTTACTAATATCCATAATATTATATGGATATTTAATAATATTATAGTAACTTATATCAGTAGCCGATAATTTAATGTTTACTAGGGTCTTTAAATAAGAGATAATATCATAGGATATGCTATTGAAGGGATATATAACTTCAATGTTTAACTCCGAACATGAAGAGTATCAAAAATATATAATTAACGTAGTTTTCATGGGATAAGATCAACTTAGGCTACGTATAATAGTAAAAATGCCATCATAAGTGCAAATAGGCCTGTGGCTTCGGCAAAGGCGAACCCTAAGATTGCGTATGAAAACAACTGTCCTCTCAATGAAGGGTTTCTTGATACACCTAATATTAGTGCACCAAAAACTACACCTATACCTACACCTGCTCCTATTAGACCTGTTGTGGCTAATCCTGTTCCTATTATCTTCGCTGACTGTATCACTAAATTATTTTTATTTATAAAATCAGTTATCCTAAGTGTGGATTGTACAGTTATTTATAAAAATAATAAAAAGAATTGTTTATTCTTATTTGTTCATAAATAATTTCTTTATCTTTTTATTTTTTTAGTATTCCTTTTTTTAACTACTTTTAACCACTCTAAAAAAAACAAACTAAGTTTAAGGTTAATATTAGTTAATAGAGGAGCATTTTAATTATACTTTTTTATTCAAAAAATATCTTAAACGTAATGTATGTAAACATAGATTTAATACATTACGTTATTATAATATATCGTAAGCATCTCGTTACATAGAAAAACAATATTTTTTATATTTTTAAAACCATGCATTATTTTTTTTTAAACAATTTTGAAAAAAATATACAAATTGAATAATATACTTTTTTAAAAAAACTTAGAATACTAATATGTTTTACACGATCTGTAATAAAAACAATGAAGTGATCACCAAATACTTCTACAAATTCAAGCATGAACTTTGCAAAAATTACGTAAAAAACAAAAAATAATATAGAAACAATATGAGTTTTATCTCTTATAACATCTATATCAAAAAAATAAAAAATAAGAACTTTAAAAATAATAGCCATAGTCAGGGTAATTCCTAGAAATAAAAAAAATTTTTTATTAAAAAATTTTTTATATTGCTGTGAAAAACCACTCATAAGAGGTAGACTAACAAAAGCATGAGGTTTGGGCGGACTATTCAAACATCATTCTAAACTATTATAAGCTCTGTTTAATAATGTTTGTAAGGAATCACTGTAAAATTGAGGAGTTAATCAAGGATATCTAGATGTAGCTTTACCTTCTACTAATTGTACATATAATATATATAAAAATAAGAAGGTAGATACTACAGAAATAATGGATCCAAAACTACTTATTAAATTTCATCCAGCAAATGCATCAGGATAATCACTAATTCTTCTAGGCATACCTTGTAGACCTAAGAAATGTTGAGGGAAAAAAGTAACATTAACCCCTATAAAGAATATTCAGAAATGAACTTTTCCTAATAAAATATTATATTCTAATCCTAATATTTTAGGTATTCAGAAATATCATGCGCTAAATAATGCAAATACTGCACCCATACTTAAAACATAGTGGAAATGAGCAACAACATAGTAAGTCATTTTATTAAAAAGAAAAAAAAAGATTAATGTCTAAAAGAATCATTTAATCTTTTAAATTCTGCGATTTTCTCCGATAATTGTGATAGATAATTAGGGTTTTCCAATTTTATTTTGTTTTCTAGACTTAACCCTCTTAGTAATAAATCGTTTACTTCTTGCCCCCGTGTTGTAATTAGACGATCTATTATACCTATTCTTTTACTAATATTATTAGCTACAGAATCTGGCATATCTTTTGGTACATCTATTGACATATTACCCATTATGTCTGTTACCACATTAATTCCAGATTGATTTACTATATTATGAAATTGATTTATAAAATCAGCAAGTTGAGGTAATAGTGTATTTAATTCTGTTATAACATTAAATAAATCCAAGTTAGACATTAATGGTTTATTTGCAAATGAACAAGGTTTAGGTATGTAATTGGTGAAAAAGTTTATATATAATAAATTAATTCCATTGTTTAATTTGTATATTATATATACAATAATTAGATAGTAAGTCATATCTAATTATTTAGTTTTAAAGTTGCTATAATTTAATTTGTATATAAAAAATTTATATATGTGTAAACATATTCATACAACACCGCTCACGCGGTGGATCGGACTATAACTTATCTATACATTTAACTTAATAAACTATAGACTGCCACGTTTAGTCTCTACGGATCCTACTAATTAGTATTTAAATAACTAATTTTGGTTTCCACGGTATTATCTTATACCTTTTTAGTTTACAGCTTTAAATAAACATATAAGACTTCACCGTTAGCAATATATCAATATATTACCAAAAAAGAGGTATGAGACTCTTTTTTATGGTGGCATGACAACACGACACTTACTATTTAAATTTTTAGCTTTTTTTTTTATTTTTTTTTTTCAAAAAAAAAGCCTTAAATTTTTTTAATGACTCCGCTTTTTCACCTAACAAAGTCATTAAAGTGACTTATGATTTTTTGTAATGTTACTTTCTTATATACTTCTAAACAAAAATTATGATAGAGATTTGTTCGAACTACCTTCGATGTTGCATCTAAGTATTGTTTAATAGCATTAATTAAATAAAAATCATCATTTTGTCCTATAGAAAAGGAATGATTATATTTACTTATTGAAAAACAACCTTTGGCTTCTATAAATCCCGATAATCATCGTTTAATGAGGTAACACAAAATAATTTAAAGACCGAAAAGGTCGGATTTAAGAATAGTTTGTAGATATTTGTACTTTTAATATATATTTGAAAGATAACCAACATTTTTATTTTTTATCGTAGGCAGCATAAAGGCTGCAACATTACAAAAATCAATTTTAACCGTATCGTGGAAAGCTATGTCTAATGAAGCGTTAGCTAAAACAACTCCACTTAACCCTCCAATAGTAAACATAAATATAAATCCTAAAGCAAATAACATAGATGGTGTTAAATGAAGTGATCCACCATAACATGTAGCTAACCAACTGAATATTTTAATACCGGTAGGTACAGCAATAATTAATGTAGCTGCTGTGAAATATGCTCTTGTATCCACGTCTAAACCAACAGTATACATGTGGTGAGATCAAACTACAAATCCTAATACACCAATAGACATCATGGCATATACCATACCAAGATAACCAAACACTGCTTTATTTGAGCTAGCAGAGATAGTTGTACTAATTATACCAAAACCTGGTATAATTAATATATAAACTTCTGGGTGACCAAAGAATCAGAAAAGATGTTGGTATAAAATAGGATCACCTCCACCTGCAGCTTCGAAGAATGATGTATTAAAGTTTCTGTCTGTTAAAACCATTGTAATTGCTCCGGCTAATACGGGTAGAGATAATAAAAGTAAAACAGCTGTAACTATAACTGCTCAACCGAATAGTGCTAATTTATGTAATCTAATTCCTGGACTTCTCATATTTAATATTGTTGTAATGAAATTTATAGCACCAAGAAGAGAACTTATTCCTGATAAGTGTAAACCAAATATAGCTAAATCTACACTTGGACCACTATGACTTTGTATTCCTGATAAAGGTGGATAACATTTGTGTTGGTAATCTCATTATATATATAACTATCATTACACTCAATAATTTTAATTATTGTTCGGACTATACCATTATCTTAATAAGAATAATAAGGTTTAATTATTTTATAGGTAAAAGAAATTACCCTTGACTTTTGGAGAAAAAACTGTTAAAATAAGAAATATCATATAGTTTTTTTTTCATTTTTCTAAGTATTTCTCTTATTTTACATAATTCGGTGAAGTTTCCTTTATATTTAACATAAGATCTAGCCCATATTCTATATTCTACCGATTTCATTCCTTTCATTGTATTATAAAAATATTTTATAATATTTTCAACTGCTCTAGAATTAGTTGTATCTAACAAATAATAATTATGTTTAGATTTGTATTTAACAATAGTTGGTATATGCAGTATAGATCTAATTCCATCTAAAACTACACTATCTAACTTTTGACTTAGACCAAACCCATGTACTATTCTAGAAGAGTCTTTTGAAACTAAGTAAAAACTACCTTCACCTTCAACAAAACCAACCAATCAAGGTTTAGATATTACAGAAACAGCATTGCTTTTTAAAGGTAAATTTACATTGTTTCAAGCAGGAGAAATATAATTTATAGGTATTGATTCGTT
>Ga0115848_100677_pt2 | contig 12936 bp, 10 predicted proteins | sample InSIn3gowninarea_FD_83862 | JGI IMG/M metagenome (GOLD analysis project Ga0115848, IMG submission 83862) | reverse complement strand
TGTGGAGGCACTATATTCTTGGCAAGAGGTTTGTATTTATGAGTGATCACAGTGGATTGATGTATCTATTTGACCAATCAAATTTAAATGCCAGGCAAGCTAGATGGTTTTCCATGATCAGTGAGTTTTATTTTGAGATCAGATACATCAAAGGAAATGAGAACAGGGTCACAAATTCTCTTAGCAGGTGGATACCAGTAAATAATATAACAACTATGATTTCCTATGGGACAGATCTACATGATAGGATATTACAGCTAGGTTAGCAAGATGTCAGGTATATGGACCTTAGGCACAATTTACAGTAGAGTACAAGTATGGATACAGGTGTACGTGTACATGATGTGGACTATTGTTTCATTACAGATGGATTGATCAGATTTAGAGACAAGATAGATGTGCCAGACAACAATGATCTCAAGAAGGTGATCTTGAGGGAGTTTCATGTGAAATCATATTCAAATCACGCAAGCTATCAGAAGACATTGATCACCATGAAGAAGTTTTACTATTATCCGAATCTGAGGAAGGATGTAGCAGAGTTTGTGGCTAGGTGCTTAGATTGTGAATATGTGAAGGCAAGTGTAAGCATCCAGGTGGACTGCTACAGTTGATTGTGATTCCAGAATGTAAATGGGAGTTATTTCCATGGAATTTATGACAATTTTGCCGAGGATAGTGAGACAACATGATTCCCTCATGGTTGTGGTGGACACATTGACAAAGGTTGCACTTATTCTAGAGAAGTTTACATTCTCAGCTAGTGATGAAGCATAAGTATTCATTAGAGATGTGGTTAGGTTCCATGGTGTTCTGAAGAAGATTGTATCAGACAAGGATGCTAAGTTCACTTCCAAATTTTGGAAGGAGTTGTTTGCAGGATTAGGGATAGAGTTGGCCTTCAGTACAACTTATCATTCGTAGACTGAAAGATAGATAGAAAGGGTCAACAAAATATTGGAGGGCGTGTTAAGGATGTATGTGATGCATAAACAATGGAAGTGGGAAGAGTGTCTTCCATTGGTAGAGTTCACTTAAAACAATGGGTACCAGTAATCCTTGAGGATGAGTCCATTTGAGGCAGTGTATTGGTGGAGTTGCAATACTCCCATGAGTTGGAGTGATTCGGTAAATAGGGTGTTGATTGGATCGAACATGTTGGCAAACATGGAGCAAGACAGAAGAGATACGCAAAACAAAGCAATGTGTCTAAGTATTTTAAGGTTGGGGAATAGGTGTACTTTCCCATCAAACTAAAGATGAGCTCCTTGCAGATTAGATCATGTGCCAAGATGGAACCATGGTTTTGTGGACCTTTCAAGATTATTGAGAGGATCAGATGAGTAGCCTATCGACTTTCGTTTTCTTCGACAGTGAAATTACATGATGTTTTCCATGTGTCATTTCTTAAGAAGTATGTTAAATATGTTGATCATGTGATTGATTTCTCTGTATTGCAGGTGGAGGTAGAAGGAGAATTCTCGCCGAAACCGTAGTGGATTTTGCAAAGAAAGATGCTCATGTTCCAGAACTGAGTAATAAATTAGGTTAAAGTGCAATGGAAGAACTTTGGGCCCTGCTGAAGCCACATGGGAAATGGTGGATTGGATGTGGGCTATGTATCCTTCCTTATTCGCTGGTTGAGAGGATGTTTTGGTATATGTGTTTGGTACATGTTTTGGTGATGTTGGTATATGTAGATATGTCTATGAATGTAAATACCTCCATGAGCTACGTCATAAAGCTCAAATAAGAAATACGGGTATCATGTCATTGTTATGTTATACTTGTTATGTTGTCATGTTGGTTTTCTTCTTAGCAGGATGATAATTGTAAATGCTACAACAAGCTAAGTTATAAAGCTCCATGGGTAGTATGTTTTTCTTACAGCAGTCTTGTTGGTTTCAGGTGTTGTTGAATAGCAAGGCCATTGTTCCCCCAAGGGGGAGGGTTCTGTAACTACCCTTGTAAAAAATCCATGTAAAAGTTAATAAAGGACAAATATTTACCAATGTCATGGGACACATATTCTAAACTGAATGTTGGGAAAACAAATAGTGATGGAGATAATTGGTGATCGATTAATGGCTAAGGAAATTGGCAAAGATAATGACAAAGGATTTGGAAAGGAAAAATGGAATTTTGGAACCTTTATTTATGAAAATCATGGAAATTAAGAGAAAAGCAAGGTGAAAGGTCACATGTTGCATGTGAGGAGGAAACTAAAATAAAATAGTGGAAAAATGAAGAAGATAGAGGCCTATTTGATAAAAAGGATTCTGAGGATTAGTTGGTAGCTTTTTGTCAATTTAATTTTGGAGCTCTCTCATTATTCTCTCTCTCTCTCTCTCTCTCTCTCTCTCTCACTATTGGACACTTAGAGTTTTCTTGGAGCACTTTGGCATTGGATCAAGAAAGGAAAAGAAGGCAAGAGAAAGGAAGGAGAAAGCAAGGAAGTGCAAGATTAAGAATCTATAACAAGATTCTTTGCAGGTATCAATTTTCATGTGTGATTTCCTTGCTAGATTTGGCATTCATGGTATTTCATGGGGTTCTTTGTTGTCATGTGATCCAAAAATGGGTCCTGGATAAACCTCTAAGTCTAAAAGACTTCATGCAAGAGGTAAAAGGTGCCAAATGGCACAAATACTTTGTAAATCAGAGGAAAATCAAAATTGCAGGATACTCTCAGAAATAGTCTCATTGCAGGGATCCCTCTATTCTAAGCCCAACACAACTTAAATGGGTGAAAATGGATTTCAGATGGGAAAGCTATCATAAAATAAAGCTACCCTTTTTCAAAGGAAAAAGAGGCAAAATCCCGTAGATAATGGGTCTAAAAACCCTCTAAGTCTTCCAAATCTCCCAAAAGGGAGAGACCACTGAAAGAGGAGAAGTCTTGGACTTATCGAATTACACTATTGGGCCTTAAAAACTTGAATAAAACCATGAAAATAGGCCCATCAGAGGTCAAAGGAACAATGAACAGGGGTTGTGGGATCTGGCCGATCAACAATTCAGATCCGATCAGCATATCGCATAGGTAGTGATGGGCGGATCGGCAATCGCAATCAGCGTCTGTATAAACCATATGATATGGGAAGGCACGGGCTTATGCGATATGGAATTGTGACAAGTCGCATCGCAATATTGCATCGGCACATTACAGTGGAGCGGGACTGTTATGTTATGTATTATATATGTGATGTGATGGCCAGACCTGACGGGGTGGTAAACAACATTGGATATATGTTGAAGTCTGTCAAAAGGCCATTTTATATGCATTTTCACATATTTCGTTTATTAAACGAAAAGTGAAGGGAAGCGCAATGTTATCTAAACCAGACCCAAAAGGGTTTGGGAATGAAAATGTATAACATTTGAAATCCACCAAACACCATTTTTCAATGTATTTTCATAGTTTCGTTTATTAAACGAAATGCAAAGGATGAAGGCCAATTGTGATATGTGATAGCGATTCTTAGGCAAACCCGATGGTCCTATAAAGTGGGATTATGGGAATTTCAAGTCCAAAATTGTGTTTTATGTGGATTCTCTCGTGTTTTTACAGTGTTCTCTGTGTAAACAGAGAACGACTATTCCAAAAGAATTTAAAGCCCCAATTGCCCTTCCATTACCAAATAGGTGGCATTCATCCCTGAGGGCGTTTAGAAATGATTGCTAACGCTTAGAGATGGGATTCGAGCAGACTGTGGCAGGAAGACAGAAATCCCAAGAGGGACAACGAATAGGCAGTGCAATTTTTGCAATTAATCTATGAATGTCAAAGACTGTGTGGCTGCTAAGTTGTTGAACGATGGCCAAGTTGTTATGTGTTGTTGTTGAGTTATTGTTGGTGGCCGAGTTGTTGTTGGAGGTTGACGTTGGGGTTTTGTTGTGAAGTAGAAGCCAAGAGGTAGCCTAGAAGCCAAGGAGGTAGTGCAAAAGTAGAAAAGCAACTGAGGGAGCCTTTGGGTTCACTTGAAGTTCAAGTGAAAAGCCAGAGAGTGTGAAGGTTGCAGAAGGTAGAAAGAAGCCAAAGCGAAGAGCTAAAGAGCCAAAGAGCTAGAGTCAAAACCAAGAGCCGGAACCAGAGGCAAAGAGCTAGATTCAGAGCCAAGAGCCAAAAACAAGAGCCAAAGAACCAGAGCCAAGAGCCAAGAGCCAAGAGCCAGAGCTTCAAGAGGCAGAAGGGATTAAATAGTGTTTGAACCTACTGTTTTCATACAAAACAGTAGGAGTTGGGCCTAGAGCTTGTAGAAAAGACTTACACCATAATCCCAGAGAGCCTAGTTGAATTAACTAGAGCTCACGGAGATGTAGCCCAAGAGTTGTGGGTGAACTCCAAATTAATTTGATGTCTTATGTGTCTATTTTACTATTTCTTTATTTACTGTTATATGAATTTATATATTAGTTTAAGCACATTCACATATCAGAACAAACAACATATTTTAAAGAAAATAATTAGCTGAAAACAAATATAAGCATACACCCATATTTTCAAGCATTTCTTAATTCTGCATTCGCTAATCAAATAGACTTGGGAAAATTCAAGCTTTGGAAGTGGGAGAGGTTCTTGTAAGCTAGACAAGAAGCCTAAGAGCCCCATTTTCAGATCAGGTGGTATCAGAGCTTAAGGTTGATTAACCACACCTTTAAGAAGGTTATATCAAAATGCTTGATTGACAGAGCAGAGATTGCTTGTCTGAAATGTGTTTGAATAGCAAGAGGCTGATTGTATGCTTGTTTTGCAGACTCACCATTTTTTGAGTTTTCAGAGGTGAAGGGAAATCTATTGATAGCTCAATCCAGGAAGGAAAAGAAGGAGAAGGGCTGAAGGAATTCTTCTATCCCAAGGGACCTCAAGGCAATCCAAAGCACAAGAGGTTCGTTGCAAGAGGCTGCTTAAATAAGCTCTTCATTTATCTTGTTGAAGTTTTTTTGTTCATTGGCATAATGAAAATTTCTACAAATGGGTCCTCAAGTTTTTCTCTATTCACAAGATTCCTTGATGAAGACATGAAGCAAGAATTGTCCACCATGATGGATATGGTGAGAGAAATGTATGAGGATGGAAGGAAGAGAAGCATGCTTAGAAAGCACTTGAATTCCATGAAGGAAGAGAAGCAGTTGCTTGCTAACAAACTCTAGGAAATGGAGAGGCAACTTCATATTGCAAATATGAACCTGAAAAGGATGCATGAGTTGGAAATACAGCTCTATATTGCCAAAGAAGCCTTAGTCAAGTACCAGCTTGAAGAAGAGGTAAGCCATTCTAGTTTGTCTTCAAATTCTTATGAGAATGCTTGTGTTAGTTCTTTTGAGAAACATACTAAAGGCATAGGTTCCAAGCTAATGTCCAAGATGGGCTATGAAGGAAAGGGCTTCGGAAAGCATGCATAAGGTATTGTTGAACCAATAATGGTTGAGGAAAGGCCTAAATATTTGGGTCTTGGCTATGAACAGTCTTATGGGGAGAATTCCAAAGCTACCATGAAAGCCATTGAAACAGTCCCAAGAAGGAGTTTCATTTCATGTCCTCTACCTCAGATGTGTGAAGGTTGTATCTAAGAGAAATAAAATAGCTTGAAACATCAATTGCAGGATGCAGGTGTTCAGAAACACGCACTTGAACCAGAGAGTTGGGGAGACTCTAACAGCCTTGAAAATTTTGATGGTGTTCCAAAGGGAGCCACTTCTTCATTTGTTTCACCTCCTCATGAAGGCAATAAAGGTGAAAGAGGCAAGTATAAATCTAGTTCTAATTATATTCCTTTTGATTTTGCAAAGCATGATGAATTCCGACATATGTGTGGGAAAAGAATTGCATTTTCCTTTTTTGGTTTGCATAACCATGATTTTTCTACATGTTGGAAGAGAATGGCGACATACAGGAAGCAGAAGAAGGAAAAGGAGCAAGTAGCCAAAGGTCCATTGGACAAGGAAAATCATGCTATCAAGAGGATGCACATGCAGTGCACTTGCTGCTATAAGCAAGGACATCTTGCTGCAATGTGTTGGACACCAAATCCAACAATGCTTCCACCAAAGCTGAAGCAAGTGGAAAGAGAAGATGGAAGAAATGGAAGTGAATATTCCATGAATGATGTGTCTCAAAATGATTCACATGTTGATGCTGATGTGTAGGCAAGGGTAGTACCTTTGAAAGGGATTGGTAAGGAACAGTTAGAGTTCTTATTCGATTAAGATTGCATGTCTATTTATGCATCTATATTATATTTCATTACAACTTTGAAAGTATAGTGTGCTTAAGTGGAAGTTGAAGGATGAAATGTATGCATGAGCATAGGGATGTTGATGATTTCCTTGTTTTTGAACATGTATGTGTAATTAACTTGCAGGTTTGATTGCTTTGACATGCATGTGATGCCATGTTGACTTGGAAGAAGTTAACTTGGTCTCCAAATGGAGATGATGATGAAAGTTTCATCTTTTGAAAAAGAGTCCTAATGGTCTTTTTCTACATGCTTGACTTAAGGGTCATCTGTTTAAAGGCATGTTTTGTGGGCTTGTTATCTAGTCCATCATTTTTATGCAGATATAAGACATGGAGGTGTTCACAAGATGTGAAAATCTATTTCTTTTGTTGAAGTAGGAGTTAGTCCATCCAGTTGTTGTCTGTATGCCTGTCATTGTTAATAGTTGTTGTTGGAAGTTTGTCAAACAGGTAAAAATGAAAGTTTTGTGGAGTAGATGTACTTCACATTTGTTGAGCCACCTTGGATCAATGATCAAGGAAAAGAAGCTCAAACTACCTTCTATGACCATTTTAGTGGAAGTTCTGCAGCAAGGCAAGAAGGAAGACAATTATTCTCAAGAAGACCAGCCCATCCGGAGAAGGGAAATCGTCAGAAACTTTGGCTCAGAGGTACTATGCAAAGGCAAGTGTAGGGAAGTTGAAAGAAGAGGGCGAGTGACTGTCATTTATTGTTCAAATCAATATATCAGACTTTTGGAGACCAAAATTTCTTTAAGTGGGGAGGCGTGATCCAAAAATGGGTCCTAGGTAAACCTTTAAGTATAAAAGACCTCATGCAAGAGGTAAAAGGTGCCAAATGGGACAAATCCTTATAAATTAGAGGAAAATAAAAAATGTAGCCTACTCTCAGAAATAGTCTCATTGCAGGGATCCCTCTATTCTGAGCCCAACAGAACTTAAATGGGCGAAAACGGACTTCAGATGGGAAAGCTATCATAAAATGAAGCTGCTCTTTTTGAAAGGAAAAAGAGGCAAAATCCCTTGAATAATGGGTCTAAAAACCCTCTAAGTCTTCCAAATCTCCCAAAAGGGCGAGACCACCGAAAAAGGAGAAGTCTTGGACTTATCGGATTACACGATTAGGCCTTAAAAAATTGAATAAAGCCATGAAAACAGGCCCATTAGAGGTCAAAGGAATAGAGAACAGGGGTCGTCAGATTTGGCCAATCAACGGTTCAGATCTAGTCAACATATCGCATTGGCAGTGACGGGTAGATCGACAATCGTAATCGGCATCGGCATAAACCATATGATATGGGAAGGCACAGGCTTATGCGATATGTGATTGTGACAAGTTGCATCACAATATTGCGTTGGCACATTACAGTGAAGCGGGGCCGATATGTTATGTATTATATATTTGATGCGATGGTCAGACCTGATGGAGAGGTAAACAACATTGGATATATATTGATATCTATCAAAAGGTTGTTTTTGTATGCATTTTCACATATTTCTGATCCGAATGGAAAATGGCATCAACCCATGGTATTCATCCACCCATGGTATTGTAAGTGGCACCCACCCATGGTATTTATCCACCCATGGTATTGTAAATGACATCCACCAATGGTATTTGGTCATGGTATTGTGACATCCACTCATGGTACTCATTCACCCATGGAATTGATCTGTGGTGTTGTAACTGAAAAATACTATAAGTAATAAGTTGCATTTTTTAAAAGGAAAAATTGTCCACCACAATGTAGTCCTTACAGGTATTATATGTTTTAATAAAAAGTTTCTTTGTGGTTTTGTTTATTAGACATTCTCCTCTTTTTCTTCTGGAATTTCAATTTTTCAGATCTTGGGGGCGTCCCCCCCAAGATCCATTTCAATTTTTTAGATTTTGGCGGCCTCCCCCCAAAGACCCAAATCAGTGGTATCAGAGTAGGTTATGATTCCATGGGAATGAGGGTTTGATGCATATTTCAGTTTCAAATTTTGCATCAATATTCAATAAACTTTAGGCACATGTTGTGACCTCCATAGAGCACTTTCTTAGGCCAAGCACGAAGAATTTTTCTTTTTTCATTTTTTTGCAGGAATTTTTTTTTGGGTGGCACATTTGCACATCATATCTAAAACATTTGGTGCAATATTTACAAAAACAAATAACAGTTCTTGATTCCCTACGAAAAATACCAAAATTCAAAAAAAAATTGGCCGAATCAGAGTCTCGATGAGGGAGATATCGCTGATTTAAAATCAGCTATGTTGTAGAATTGTTTTCTGACGACAACTCGTGGATGGTAAATCTGCTATCATTTTTTGAAGTTTTTGTCCAGGATTAAAAAAAACGGATTGTAGATTTGAGCTCTTCTTGAAAAATCACCCAATTTCAAAAAACAAAATGGGTCGAATCGAAGTTCGGATGTGGGAGATATCATTGATTTAAAATCAACTATTTTTTAGGACTTTTGTGACAACGGAAAAATTGCAGCGCAAATCTATGATTTTAGAGTGTCCATATAAGGATTTCCAACACATGGGAAGATGAAAAATGATCCTTCTACTTCCAAAAAGAGGTTATAATAAATATTCTGAGTTATATTGACCGATTTATGTCCATTTTAATTCTGGAGAAGCATTCAGAGTGGGTTCTAGTTGGAAACGTGCCATCTCACCCCACTTTAGTAAGCACCTACTTTACATTCATCAGTTTTAGCATAACAGCATTCGGCTTGGGTTATTTGGAGACATGCCCTCCCACCCCAGGCTATGTAGGCACCTACTACTTAATCAACAACCAACATCACGGTTATGGGTCAACCACACAAAATCCTTGTCATTGAGGTCCATTTGTTAGGCCACACACTGTTAGTATCACAGTTGGTCACAAGCATTACAGGGTATATCTATCCTCAGATCTTCGTTTGTCATGGTTATGGGTCATCCACATACCCACACTTCATCGAAGTCCATTTTCTAGTCCGCACACTATCAGTATCACAGTTGGTCACAAGCATTACAGGGTATCTCTATCCTCGGATCTTTGGTCATCATGGTTACGGGTTAACTACATAAAACCCTTCTCTCAGTGGCTCTTCATATTCAACAAAGGCTTCACAGGAGGGAAATTCACGCAATGGGGACCATTGGTTCTTAAGGAAGGAGGAATGATCCAAATGGAAAATGGCATCAACCCATGGTATTGTATGTGGCACCCACCCATGGTATTTATCCACCCATGGTATTGTAAATGACATCCACCCATGGTATTTACCCATGGTATTATGACATCCACCCATGGTACTCATTCACCCATGGAATTGACCTGTGGTATTGTAACTAAAAAATACTATAAGTAACAAGTTGCATTTTGTAAAAACATAGATTGTCCACCACAATGTAGTCCTTACAATTATTATATGTTTTAATAAAAAGTTTCTTTGTGGTTTTGTTTATTGGGCATTCTCCTCTTTTTCTTTTGGCAATTTCAATTTTGTAGATTTTGGGGGCTTCCCCCCCAAGATCCATTTCAATTTTTTAGATCTTGGGGGCCTCCCCCCCCAAGACCCATATCAATAGTTACAATACCACGGGTCAATTCCATCAGTGAATGAGTACCATGGGTGGATGTCACAATACCATGGGCATATACCATGGGTGGATGTCATTTACAATACCATGGGTGGATAAATACCATGGGTGGGTGCCACTTAAAATACCATGGGTAAATTCCATGGGTGGATGAATACCATGGGTTGATGTCATTTTCCATTCGGATCAATTTTGTTTATTAAACAAAATGCGAAGGGAAGCACGATGCATGTAAATCGGACCCGAAAGGGTTCGGGAATGAAAATGTATAACATTTGAAATCTGCCAAACACCATTTTTCAATGTATTTTCATAGTTTCGTTTATTAAACGAAATGTGAAGGATGAAGACCAATTGCAATATGCGATAGTGATTCCTAGGTGGACCGGATGGCACTATAAAGTGGGATTATGAGAATTTCAAGTCCGGAATTGTGTTTTATGCGGATTTTCCCATGTTTTAATAGCATTCTCTATGTAAATAGAGAATGATTGTTTCAGAAGAATTTGAAGCGTTGATTGCCCTTCCGTTACCAAATAGGTGGCATTCATCCCTGAGGGCGTTTAACAATGATTGCTAATGCTCAGATACGAGATTCGAGCAGACTGTGGCAGGAAAGCCCGAGAGGGACAATGAACAGGCAGTACGATTTTGGCTTTTAAGCCATGAATGTCAAAGACTATGTGGCTACTGAGTTGTTGAACAGTGGCCAAGTTGTTGTGTGTTGCTGCTAAGTTATTGTTGGTGTTCGAGTCGCTGTTGAAGGCTGCTGTTGGGGTTTTGCTGTTAAGCAGAAGCCAAGAGGTAGTGTAGAAGACAAGGAGGCAGCAGAGAAGCAGAAGAGTAGCTGAGGGAGCCTTTGGGGTTACTTGAAGTTCAAGTGAAAAGCCAGACAATGTGAAGGTTTCAGAAGGTAGAAAGAAGCCAGAGCGAAGAGCCAAAGAGCCAAAGAGCTAGAGCCAAAGAGCCAGAACCAAGAGCCTAAGAGCCAAAGCTAAGAGCCAAGAGCCAAGAACCAGAGCTTCAAGAGCCAAAAGGGATTAAACGGTATTTGAACCCACTGTTTTTGTACAAAACAACAAGAGTTGGGCCTAGAGCTTGTGACAAAGACTTAGACTATAATCCCAGAGAGCCTAGTTGAAGTAACTAGAGCTCATAGAGATGTAGCCCAAGAGTTGTGAGTGAAATCCAAATTAATTTGCTGTCTTATGTGTTTGTTTTACTATTTCTTTATTTACTGTTATATGCATTTATATATCAGTTTAAGCACATTCACATATCAGCACAAACAACAGATTTTAAAGCAAAGAATCGGCTGAAAACAAATACAAGCATACACCCATATTTTCAAGCATTTCTTAATTCTACATTGGTTAATCAAATAGACTTGGGAAAATTCAAGCTTTGGAAGTGGGAGAGGTTCTTGTAAGCTAGACAAGAAGCCTAAGAGCCCCATTTTCAGATCATCATGGCATGGATTTTTTCCAGGCATGATAGTGTTTCCAACCTATCCTTTCCTTTTTTGGATAGCCATGGTGTGATGGGGTTCTCATGTTTTCGTTGAGATGAATTTACAGATGGATTCTAAAATGAGTGAGGTGGATCTCTGAAAGAAAAAACACATGGCCTGATGATCCCTGAACTGAGCTATGGATTGCGATAAAGCCACTCGCCTAGTGACCCTTGAACTAGACTGTGGGTTGTTGTAAATCCAAGTATTGTGTGCCTAAGAATCCTCAATTGGTTAATGGCGGGATATACGATAAAGCCTAGATGTGATTTCCCTTTATTAGGCCTAGGAATCCATGCCGGTGAATGGTGGGATATATGTTAAAGACTGAAGGAGGGAGTCTCGATTAGGGTCTACTGATACAGTGTGGATTGAGGTAAGGCCTAGAGAGTAGGACATAGGGAAATTCCTCATGGGTTAGGTGGAGAAATTCAGTGGCATCCATGCTTGTTTCATGGCCAAGTGATCCAGAATGGATTATAGTAAAGCTTGGTTCTATGGATGGGGGGGTGGTGTAGCTTTGGGAAGCGCTAGTTGAGTTTGGTTTTGAGTCTCACATTCATGCTTGGAATATTCCATGCGGATGATTGGCTAAAAGAAATATTTGGTTCAACCAATCTATAGTCGAGTGGTTCATGGAAGTCCCAAAACTAGTTCGTTGTTGCATTCATTAATATGAGGTTATTTATCCTTGTTATTTCATGAGTATTATACTAGTTCATATGTGGATTATATATTTGTTTTTTCCTTGGTAGTTATGTTCTTATTATGTTGGCTATAAACATTTATTATGACAACGACTATATATGGCTCTCATGATGTTTTTACTTGTAAATGAATGAACAATGTATCTATGGCCTAATGGATGAAATTGTAGCTAATGTGTTGAGGAATCAATGCTTGTTGGTGATTCTCAGATAAGTGTGAGACCCCTATGCTGTTAAGACCTATAGCTTTCATGTTTGTGACATGTTTGACGAAATCCTTGTCATGGCTAGTAAGGGTCCAGTCTTGTCCTTGTTGATGTTTTTGCAAACGTATCTATGCTCCACTGTGAAATTCGATTTCTAAACCTGTCATTGATTTCTGGGCAGTGACCTAGGCTCTGGGCCCAAAAAGTGGCACAATTCCTAGAGTCACGGGCACAACACTAGGGAAAAAAGTCCCTGGAAGCTCCCTTGCCCTTGTTGTGGGAGCATATGGAGCCTCCCAGATGCACCCTTGTCCATATCAAGGGAGTGTCCAAGGGTTTGATTGACTAAAACTTCAGTTGGTCTTAGGGGATGGTTACATGAATGGTTGGGATGGCTCATGGGAGTTTTGTTTCTCATGTGCAAAGTCTTTGATGTGCTTTGCTCATTCCACTTCCTTAACTAACTCATAGGGAGTTGAATCATATCATAGTTTTATCCCAGTGGGCTGATTTGTTTGGTAGATATGGAAAGAGGGTGTTACACATTCGTATACGGTAGACCAAAACAAGGCTTTCCATGCTCCCTCTTTCAAATATTAGGTAGTGGCCCTCACTTTCCAACAGCCCTACCAGGCATACACATGCCACACTTCTTCCAAACACAACATCACAACCAACAACACCAAC
>Ga0115848_100793_pt1 | contig 12941 bp, 11 predicted proteins | sample InSIn3gowninarea_FD_83862 | JGI IMG/M metagenome (GOLD analysis project Ga0115848, IMG submission 83862) | reverse complement strand
GTTGGAGATATGAGTGGTATTGTCTTATTTAAAATTGGCTAGGAGCTTAGTCTTGATGTCGTATCAGATAGGAAAATGAAAGTGGTTAAGAAACACCATGGCCAAATCATTAAACGTTGAAAATGATCCCCCTTTAAGTTTAATTTACCATTTCGCAACATTCCCAGCCAAGGTGCATTGAAAATTTCTCAACCTAATTGAATCGCCAATCAAAGATTTTTATGAACACCATAGGTGAAATGTGGTTATATGATCTACAAATCTTCACCCAAATTTCCTTCAAACATATGGATGTTCGAAGGAAGTTCAGTAAGGACCGCAGGCCAACTCAAATCATACTGAACCGGTCATTGGTTAACTTCAACAAATATGGAAAACTAAGAGTTGTTAGAAATAGTAAGAGTGGAGAAGCGATAGGATTCCACCCCCTTGAATGAATTCTTCTAGAAGGACCATATTTTCAAAAATAATACCCTGGATTTGGACTTGCACTAGGCTTCCAGGGATTATTGGCAAAAAGTCCCAGATTATGATATAAACCTTGTTGTTCGAGAATATATAAAGGATATCCTCCACTTATCATAGAAATATGAGAAACATATGTATTACCTCCTAACAAAATATCATAATAAGGAGAAACCCCTTGGTAAGAGTTCCAAGTGTTAGCTAAGAGTGAAAAATCCACCGATGTACTACCAATAAGGAAGGAAATACTCCCCTATTGACCAAACACCTGATAAGGGATACCAGACCCTGAACCACTCACTATAGGATATACCATACCCTAACCTCCTTGCCCTTGAAAAGGATTGGTATACTGAGATAAACCTTGAAATGGAAGATATCCACTTCCTCAGGAGCGATTGAAAGGAGGAACATGTCTACTTTCAGAATTGAACCCCTGTAAAGGGGTTAAACCATTAGCAAGGCACAATAAAAGGAATGATAGACGATAAAATGATTCTAGGAATCCCTACAAATGGCATCCCAAATGAGAAAGAACCATTAAAAGAAGCATAAGATTGTATGCCCCCACTTGGGCCAGGAGTATGGTTAAATCTAGCATCCACTGTGGTGGGTGTAGAAGTGGATGCAGTAAGGAAGGAAAAGGTTCCCCCACTCACTATTGAAGAAGGTGTTTGCACACCAGTAGAATCAATATTTGTACTAGTTCTACTAATATTGGCCATTTTGAAAGAAGGAGAGTTCAGAGGAATGATCTGAACTGGGGTACCCACATATGATATAACATACGGGAGGTTCGAGGGAAGTGGGTCTAAAGGAGTCAAAAAAGACTCTAATGTGTCTTCCACCTATACCTGATCTTCGAACTAAAAAATAACCCTAGCATGGACTAGAATGTTTCTGTCCAAGTCACGAATAAAACCATGTTCTTCCTTTGTAGTAAAAAAAAACCTTGGTGAAGGATTTATCTCTGTTGCATTAGGTTGAACTGGCTCAAAAGAAATAATGGAATTTCTCCTATGCCTTCAAGGTAAAGGCTCGACACTTGATAGAAAAATCCAACCAAGCCTCTTAGACTGGTGTATTGGTCAATCAAACACCTTTTATAGAATAAAAAATAAATGACTCAGATCACCTAAGGCAAGCTAGCAACACAAAGAACTCACTAAAAATTCCAAATGATATAAACAAGCAAATAGCCTTTATGTATTTCCACTCTAAATAATTAGGACCAAACACAAAAATAAAATAAAGTGGATAAAGGGCCCTCTAAAGGTAAGCTTAGGGTGATGAGGGCCCAAGTCCTACCAACAAAGGTAACAAAAATAGTTACACTGACCTCCTTAAAATAACATCAGTTGGTTCAATTACCCTCGCTTTGTAGGGAACCCTTCAAAAGTACTATGATAGTGATAAACCATTTGTCTTAGATACCACAGGCATTCCCCCTTGCAGTCACCTAGGTGGTACCTAGGAAAGGAAACTAGGATTACTAGCTCGTAATTAGAATCTGAGGGGGACAATCATGAGCAGGTGCTTCGATAAGTAGGAGAGGGGATATCTCTCTTTCCTTATTGTTTCACAGCCTAGTGCTTAACTCTTGTGTGAGAGGAGATTCTCTAAAAACCTATATGATACTATATTTCCACCCTTTAATCAACTTCTATAATTTTTTTTGACTGGCCTTAGATATTTTACCCTCTACATACCTATTCCAAGGCCATCAATTTTCCCTAGAATAGTTGGTATTCTATGACAAAAAATAAAGTCTAGTTCGTTTTAATTAAGTGTTCTTTTTATTGTCTGTTATTTAGGTTAGAGGATATGGAAGTGAAACTTATGATATTTCAATGGGAAAGAAACCAATAAGAAAACTTAGGCTACATGAAGTGCAACTTTCTTTCTTCGATGAACAATAATTTCTACAAGGTTCTATGAGAATCTAATAAGTAAAAACTTTTTCTTTTCTTTTTATAAGAACTTACACATACAAAATCAACAAAAAAGATCAGATTCTTATCCTATTTGCAATTAACCCTATTGCAAACTAATATGCAGTGCAAGCTTCCAGAATGTATTAACAAGTCTTAAGTAAAAAAATAAATAAAGGCAATAACTAGCAAGTAAGACAAACAAACAAGTGCAAGAATGCACCTATATAAATATCAAATATTGAATTATAATGTATGCCTCAATATATCAGTGAAACACCCAAGTCAAGACTACCAAAATACTTTTTCTCAAATTCACAAGAAAATGAAATGTGAAAGAACCAAGAGAAAAAGGAAAAGCATCCAAAAAAAAATTGTTTTTGTTTTTAAAACGAAACCCAAAACTTAAAAAAAAACAAACTAAGGATATCAAAGAAATAAGGAATGCACAAGACTCAAGCTAAATAAACTAAGAACCTCAGACATAAGAAAATCAAAGGTTTAAATCAAGCAAGAGTAAAGGAAGCTAACAAGTTCCAAACAAAGAGATACAAGAGTCTCACAAAGACGATATTTAAGAGCCTCAAGTGAATGAGATTCTAGAACCTCAAATAAATAAACTCAATCTCTTTACAATAATGAAAGAAGCTAATGTAAAAGGATCAAACTTTAGGTCAAATAAAAACACAAGGAAAGAGATGGGCCACAAATCAATTGTAGACATACAAATTGTTCTGCAAATGAGAAACAATCCAAGACCTCAAACAGAAGGCCAAGAACCCAACCCAACTCCTACTACTTTCAAAAACCAAGAAACCCTAGATTGAAAGAAAATCACTCTTTCATACATAATCCAAAGCATAAAAGGCAAATATTTCAACACGAAAATTTCCATTCTTCTAGGAACATTGGAGACCAAAAAACATGAAACTTGACCTTTCTGAGCACTCATCCAAGTGAAAATTTCCACTTTCTAGACATATATGCAACTACCTAGAACAAAATCTACATATGTACGCACAATTAACAAAGACAAACTACATATACACGATTTTCTTGCAAGAAAACAACGTATACACACAATTGTTTTGAATAAAAACAACATATAGACTGTAAACTGAGGAAAAAGTAAGAATTAAGCCCAAATCCAAAGGATTTGGCTAGATGATCTAGTTCAACATGGTACCAAAAGACTAAAAGGACAGGAAAAAGACAACCGAAACACCCAGACCAATCCATCAAACCCTTAAGGAAATACTAATAATTATTTCTCCAGTGGAGTTGCCAATTCTATTTGAGGGAAATGTTCCCTAGGGCTAAGGTTGAAAGCCCCAACATAGTTGAAAAATAATTCAAACGAGAAAACTAAATCAAACAAGTGTAGTACTTTATTAACAAAGGTTAGAAAAGAAGATGTACTTGTAGGTTGTAGATTTGATGATGACTCCACAGGGTCCAGACCCTGACTCTTCTTCCATAAGTTGCTGACTTGCAAGAGAGAGAAGAAAACACCAACGGATCATAGAATTCAAAGCACATATGCATAGAATTCTATTAGATCATAACAATATCCATTACAATTTCACATTCATAAATATAAACAATGAAAACTAGAACAAAACATGAGTTTCTTTATTAGAATGATAGTAGCAAGAGATGGTAAAGCTATAACCTGACCCTAGCTACTGACACTGACATAACATTCCTCTGTGCTTCCTCTAAATCCATCCTACCCTATCCAACAAAGATCTCATCTCCAACAAAATAAGTATGATGCGAGATGAAGTGGCCACAGTGGAAACCTGCAATATGAAATCTTCTATATCTAATGGATTCAGAAGATTCCTGAACATTTTGACAGCATGGATCGTCGCCCTAATAGAAATATTGTAGCAATCAATTTTCTTGGCCTGGGGGGAAATTCAAATCAACACTCATCAAGTGTTTGGATAGATAGGTCTAGGGAATATGGTACCTCTTCAGATCCTTGGTCGCATGTACATTCTACAGAAAAAGGAATCATTCAGTCAATGATGATAGGAGAGACACCATGGGAGGATCACTACCATCGTTCCCATCTTCCGAATTACCAAGAAGATTATTCCAGCGACCTTAACCATCCTTCAGTTTTTGATTTTCTATCAAATACTGTAAAGGCGGTGAATTCCGAGAACAATTCTTATCTCGTGTCGACCTCGTTAAAAAATGAAACAAGAAGTCACGAGGATAGTTCTTTTACTGAGTCAACCTCATTAAAAAATGAAACAACTCCCATTCCAAATCGAGATTTTCAAAGATCTTGGAGGTAAACCTTCATTCCAACCACCGAGTTGAATGCAATGAAGCTTGGGGGGTATGCGCCTCGATTTGCGTTATTATGCCGGGGGCATGCAAACTTATCATGAGCAATGTTACCGCAGGGTTCAAGCTCGTTAAAAAATAAACCCTCATCGAGCAGTTTTAATGCGGACTTCATGCTCGTTAAAAAAAATAAATATAAGCATGTGAGCAAATGTTCCCCCAGAGTTCAAGCTCATCCAGAAAAAATGAACCAACCTCCGGTAAACGACCATCATGAATATAAAATTTCAGCCTTTTAAAGCCTTGGGCGTGTTTTGCACCACCACCTCCACTTTTACAAATTGGCCGACCATTCAACTCCATTGTGATCGTTTACCCATTTTGAGGAACAGCTGCGAAGAGTGATCATTTTTAGCCATCCTTGTAACACTGCCATGATTGGAAAATTCCAAGCTTTACCTGGAATTAGCTGCTATCCATTTCATCACTCGTTCCTCAAAAGACGAGTCTTCTTTAAGCACTTTTCAGCTGACTCGATAAATATGAAAAGTTTGCCAAGCTATTGGCCTCTCCAGCTCGTTAAAGGGACCAGAAGTGCTATCCCTCCTTTAAGCTTTAATCTTTTTGGAACTGAGGGATTATTACACAAAAAGATCGAGCGCTTGTTTTATTCGGCTCGTTAAAAGGATCGAAAATCCATCCCTTCTGTATTGTTTTATACTTTTTCGGACTTAAGGGATTAGATGACGAAAAAGGAATATTGAAGTTTTCTTTACGTACCTTTTTAGACTCTCTAAAATTGAAAAGGACCGAGTTGTCTTTGTCGTTAGACTCGTTAAAAAACATAATAGCGACAAACTTGTCTGTGGCAGGCAAGAACGAGTTTCACTATCGCTAAGCTCGGTAAAACGAAGTGATGGGTTCGCCCGAAGGGCGAATTATAGAACAAGCATATGTTATCCTCCTCAAGCTTGACAAAAATAAAGAGGTACTGGTCAGCAATGACTGGGGAAAAATTGGGAAGAAAACTTGAAGAAACTTTGTTGGTAGCAAGTCGCTCTTGAACATGATAGTTTCACTCCGCATCCATGTCGGGTTGGGTTGTTTCATTCACCGGTCACATCACCATGGTCATTCACACCATCCACATCTGGGGTTAATGCTACCAATCCATCATGTCAGTGTCACCGATATGTTCAAGAGAAGTCATTCAGAAAGTTCACCCTGGTCCACCCACCACAATACATCTATACTCCATCCATTCATGACTACCATCCTGAACCTTATATCATCAGACAGTTTTCACCTTCATAAAAATCATTTGCTCCTTTCCGTGTCATTGATGTGGGATTCATTAAGGCCCTCCTATGACGGATCGCTTCTTGTCGACATCAGCTCATTATCCAAGAAGTCGATCTAGGAATACCCCCTTCAGTACTTTGAAGCTTGTATGCCTCAATGGCAAGTTTCTTACTTCCGGCGAAAGGTTTACATCATTGGCCTTCGACCGAAAGATTTTGCGTGGTGTTCAACGCCAAGTCATTTATTCACACCACGTAGATTGTACTGCAGTACCTTGAGGGTCATCATCATTATCGGTGATTCCTCTCGCGCCTGTTAACAGCTTACATTATTGGCTGGTAATCAGGCGATGTCTTTCCATGTTCGACTCCAAGTCAGTTTTTCACATAGATCGACTTGTACTTTGAGTGAAGATCAGAAAAGATTGAAGACCCCGGATCTAGTTTCAGCCATCCGGGCTGCGATATATATTCAGGAAAATAGATAACATCAAATGTACAGCATTACGGCATAGATAATCATCCAATCAAAGGGATGATGGCTCTACCAGAATCATTAGTCTATTTCTAGACAGTTATCTGTCCTATGTACATGAGAATGAATTTATAAAGCTGAGCATGGGAATGCCCACCTCAGCTAGATCATGAAATGTTATGAAGATAATGTGTTGTGTTGTATCTTATTACAGGTCTCCTCTTGACTCGAAGGAACTTCGGATCCTCATTATAAAGCATTTCACCCGACATTTTAAAAGAAAAATTAACGACCTCATGCTTTAGGGGGCAACTGTTATAGATATTTTTGGGCCCTACAACCCCAAGCGACAAATATCCATAAACCAAGGGATCCTAAGTCCCTAAAAATGTTGTTCCAACCCCTAAAGAAGCAAGGTCGAAAGATTACAGCTCCTCCCAGAAAGTTCTCCATGAAAAATCACTCAAAATGGGTCAATTCAAGATAAGAGCACTTGCTCCATGGTCCAGGTGCGTTTAAGAGCACCTGAATACACTGTTGGGGTGCGCTTAAGAGCAGGTAGCCCTTCTACAGGGTGCGCTGAGCAGGAAAGTGACAAATGGCAGTGTCAGTTTGCAAGGTGGAAAGGCATGGAATCTTCCATAACTCTCTCCTGTGACACTTGCCTCTCAGAATTCGACCAAGGATGAGTAAGAGATGCTCAATCTCCAAGTGGAAGCAAGGACTATCAGTGGGAGGACACTAATCAAAAACAAAGAGCTGACTCATACCCCTTGACAAGATGGCTATATATGGATCCCTCATCCAAGAGATCCAGAGGTTGGAATTTACTAAGGTAGGGTTTGGATATTTTGATCCATAGAAATAAAGGGAAAAAAGGGATATGATTACAGTGGTACTAGGGTGATGGTAAGGGGAAAATGCTATCGGGAAAATGGTGATAGGGGTAGGGTAAAAGAACATTTTGATCACACCGTTACTGTAGCAGAAACCCTAAGACCATGTCTTCTTTATGTCTTCCTTTGTTTACTTTAAAAAAAATTGCATTTGATTCATAGTCTCAAAATCATGTGACTCTTCTCAAGTTTAGTGCCAAGGGTGAAGGTAGTTGGTCTACCTTTCAAGTTTGATAGGCATTCACAAAATTTTTAGGAAAATTTGTGGTTTTCTGAGCTTACATCTCTGTGCGCCACGCTCTCTGCCCAGTGCGCCATGCCAGTGGAATTCTTACACTGAGGCTAGGCTCCAATGCGCTGCGTGCTCTGAGTGCACCACGCCTCCTCGTGTGTGCGCCATGCGCTGCCAAAATCGCCCAAACTTGTTTGGAAGAATAGGGCGAGGGTTTTAGTGGTGGATTTAGGGTAGGTTTCTTAGGAAAAATGGTCAAGGGGAGATGAGAAAGATGATGGGTAAGGGGACAAGGGGAGTGGAGTGAAACCTTGGTTCCAACATCACATTTTTGCAACCCCAGCCATTGTTTTCTTGATGATTTTTTCATGGTTGACTTTGTGCTTTTGGGTGCCATTTAAACATCTTATAAACACAATATCATTGACAAATTTGATGGACAAGAGGTGTCATAAGGCCTACCTTGCAATTTGATGGGCTTCACAAGAAATTTGAGGCAATTTGGAACAATTTTAGGCCCTTTTTTCCCTGTGCACTGTGCTCTCTGTGTGCGCCGCGCCAGTGTAAATTTTACACTGGAAAATCTCTCCAAGTGCACCGCGCTCTCTCTGTGCACCGTGCTCTTTTCCAGGTGACTTTTGGAGGCCTTCCTTGTGCTTAAATTGAGTGCAGGATAGCTCTTTGGAAAGGTATTTGAGTCTACTTTCCAACCCAACTGGAATTTTTCACTTTGGAGTTCATTTGCCCTATCAAAAGTCAAATCTCCCAAGACTGGTCAAAAAGTGCCCAGTGAGGCTTCCTCAAGGCAGAGTGCTGTTACAGTCAACATTTGAATGCCTTACTCAACTTCAAATTGAGCTCATGATAGCTCATTTGAAATATCTTTGTGTCTAGTTATCATTTGACTCATCAAGAAAGTCATTTGGCCAACTGAGAGAGGAGAAAACTTGATTTTCCCAAGGTCACTTCACAGGTGCATCAATTCTCCCAAGGCAATTGTATTTTTGACATTTCTTCAAAACCATGACACCTGTGTAAAAAGTGAAGGAGTTTTTTATTCCTTAGTTTGTTGTGGACAACAACCTCTCTCAGGTTTTCCCAGTTCATCTTTCCTTGCTCAGAAACATCATTTGAGCGAAACCTACCCCGATGTGTGGAACAAGAGATTTGTCGAAATGAAGAAAAATGAAGGGGATATGCAGCTTCTAAATTCTTGAGGGAATTTTGGGATGTAGGGAGGGATGTTAGGAAGTAGGGGAAAGTGGAATCTCTGAAATTGAGTGAGGGGAAGGGGTCCAAAAAGGCAAAACACAGGCCCAACCTAGAAAACTGCCAAGTTGTAGCAAGAAACTAGGGTTTGTGAGAAAATGAGGAATTTGGGGGATCTCAGTGATGGGAAGTGCTTGATAAGGTAATTTAAGGGTAAGGGAAGGTGTATGAACATTAGGATACAAGTTTTTCCGATGATTTGACCATCCAAGAAAAATTGCCCTCAAAACCCTAGGAGAGGGAAATGACCGTAGCTAGGTGCTACTGAAGCATGAAAAAGGTGTAAAATGAGCCATTGGAACCTGACATGATGATGAAAACCCTCTGAGTGATGGTAGACTCAGCTGAATAGTGACATAGACCGACATTTGGAGACCTTGGAAGGAGTGAAAGCAAACCCTAGACCTAGTACCTAGTGACCAAATTTTGCTTTGAAGACTTACTGAAATGACAAAATTTGACCTTGACACCTTAAAACCACTTTGTAAGAGCATGTTTGATCACTGGAGGAAGGCTGGAAAGACTGACACTAACACATTGAGCCTTGTGGAGTTATAGAAGTATCTCCGTTGGTCTTCCTCATACCAATGACATTCCCCGTGGATCCATGGATGATATACTCTCGCACAGTGGTCCTTCACTAAGCAACGAGGGTCATATGTATTGAAACTTTTGGTGTCAAAGGTGAACCTCTTGAATTCTTCCATCTCAGCCTCAATATGCTTGAGACTTTGGATCTCATATAACTTGATCTAAAAAGGAAGATTTGGCCAAGGTCCCTTCTTCTTCCAGTGTAGTCTTGCTAAGAACCCTCTCGATATGTGGTATGCAACCCCTTGCATGATCAGCTTGTCCATGGCAAACTTCGGTAACACATGTGGAGCCTTCTTCACATTGTACATCCATATGAGCATGCCTAGTGGTGAGGCATACCAATCTCTTATGTTAACCAATGCCTCCATTGATACCCATGACATGCAAGGTATATCCTTCTCAAATATCATCCTATACACTGGGGTGACAAAGTGGCCTGATAGCTGTAGTATAACTCCACGGAAACTGCACTCGAATAACAACTTGCAATTTATGTGTACAAAAGTTTGTAAATGTATCCATGCCCAACCCAAGTCGGGGAACTGGTGACGAGCATAGATTTCATCGAGAATATAGGTGAACGTGAAGATATTTTCTTTCTAACCCTTGGGTAGATCTTGGGAATATGTTACTTTCCCCTTTAGTTGGAGATCCAACATGTCGGTCTAGTTGAAAGGTCTTCCTTCATTCACCGGCTAATCCAACACAATCACCCAACTCTGCGGGAGGGTTTCAATACTCTCTTGTCCATATAAGTGGCATGAAAAGATGACCAAGAATTGATAATCCATCCACAATGTCTTTGTCTTGTATACTTGGTTGGGTGTCATCCTGAACTTAGACAGCTCTTTCGACTAGCTCTTCAAGATGTCTCTTGATTTCACACTACTGTTGGGATTGGTGAAGAGTGCATCCATTTTGTTCACTGGTTGCGGCAAGTGATATATCTCCTAAAAGTTGTCTGCCCTGAAGGTAGAAAGTTATCTTCCACTGACACTACTCAGTACCATTGTCTCTAGGTCAGTATGCTAGACAATCCAGTGGATCATGTCCATGCATGGAAATGCGGGATACCTGCATGTAACTCGGTACAAGCCAAATTTGTGTATGTTGACATAGACTTCGTGGTCCTCTAGATTCTCCTGAAAGGTGCCCGAAAATATTTCATTGATGTGTTTCCATGTAATATTTATCTCCTTGTCTATGAACAACTTAGTATCTTCATAGATGGGCAAGCTCATAGACACTTGCTCAACCACATCTCCAGTTGTGCTCTCTATGGTTTCCTTTGACCTTGCTCTCTTGGAAACCCTTGCACCTGTACTGCTGAGAGACTAATGAATACTTGTGATTCTTGGAGACAGAGAAACACTCATGAAAAGAAAATTGTTAGTTGAAAACCAAAATCAACTTGAGGACTGACATGCAACACACTTGATTGACTGACTGGGAAAATTATGCAGCTTTGTCTTGGATGGTTTGGGAGAGTGACAACTGGAATGTGTAGAGCACAGTCCAAGTTTTCAGTGAGATGACCGATTTTTGAAACTGTATGGAACACAGTCTAAGGCCTACTTAGGACTAGAACTGCGTAATGTGTAGTTTCCATCAGCATGATTACTACCCAAGAAATTGCACTGCGTAATCTTGGGGGCCAACTGAGGCACTGCCTCTCAAAATTGCATAGGGCATAACCTAGGAGGCCAGTGTGAGGCATCCTTTGTGCAATTTCTAGGAGCAAGGTAAGGCCTTCCATCCTAGAAATGCGCAGTGCAAGCTGGGCAAGGTAAGGTTTGGGCAAGGCAGCTTAGACCTATCGACAGGCGACCGAAAATTAGTAAGGACTGAAAGCATGTGAAAATATAGTGTGAACATGAGTGAATGTACATGCATGCAATCAGCAAGCATAGGATTGATTAAGATGGGAAAAAAATGAAGTGTGCAAAGTGAGTTTCTATAACGGTGATCGCTAGTCCAGAAATAGTGTCATGCATTCGATAGTAAGGAAATGCAATGAAAAACTCGAAACAACACTTATACAGTCTAACATGCATTGAAATGACAAAAAGCATTCAACAAAACCAAGTAAACAACATTCACACAAATCGAAATGTAAAAATTGACAGAAAAGCAACAAAAGACATGAAAAGTCGATCTACTCGAAAAAAGAAGTGATGAGTTTGTCGAAGATTCCTAGATGTGTTGGGTATGCCAGAGATCCAATATCGAAAGGGAAGAATGAGCTCTAAGGCATTGAATAAATAGTTTTGACAAGATCGAGGCTTATGATGTAGATGCCACAAATATAGGAAAAAGTGATATTTGGTGGGAAGTTTCTAAAATTGATTTTGCATGTAATCCTGAGATGCTAAAAATAGATCCCCAAAATCTAGGGATTATTTTTTCTTTTTTCCTTTTTCAAGAAAAATTGTTGATGCATGCAAGGAAATATTGCACAGTCCTTGAGGGAACCAATCAACCTGTGAGCACATGTGACGGTTAGCAAGCCTTGGGATGACTTCTGTGTAGTTTCTAGGCTAAGTGGCTCTAACTACCCCTCAAGTTCTATGCAATTTTTGGACTGAAGCCAAGGCTTCTAGTCATAATTGCGCAAATTTTGAGAGCAAGCTTAGTGATGGGCTGCTCTACGCAATTTTCTTGGGGAAGGTAGCCTTCCTTCTCTGCACAATTATAGAGAGACATGTTGGCTGCTAGGATGCACTGTGCAATTAAGGAGAGCAAGGTTGGTTTCCCTCTAGTGCTATGCAGTTTTCCAAGTCAGCACATGAACCGGTTTGAGACCAAGTAACAGGAGGACAACTCATGGGTGAAATATAAATAAGTTAGTGAACACAAGCTGATAAGCCAAAGAAACTCAACTAAAAGCATAAGTACATGAGTAGTGCAAGAAATGATGATAAGGATGCATGGTAGGGAGGCTCCAAAACGAATCTAAGGAAAAATATTGGAGGACGGTTGTAGCCACTACAACAATTGCTTAACAAAATCATTGTATAAATACTCTTCTGAATTCTTTCTAACTAATGAGCTCTAGTGAATAACATAGTGTGGCCTCCCCTATGAATCTAGTTTCTATAGTGGCATATTAAACCTCTCATATTGATGGTATAAGAATAGGTAAACTAACAAATATTGATGTTTGAGGGCTAATTGTGCACTGAATTTTAAAAATTGCTCATGAACGTTATGTGAGATAAACTAGCTAAAATTGAACAGGACAAGAGGCTTTTTTCTAGAAGAAATGATAGACAGGAATCCTAGAATAACCTCATCAATCCATTCATCATGTTGATAGCTTAAAATGTAGAAAAATGTGGAAACTATTTGTTTGGACACTTTAGGAAACATGGTTGAGGAATAAGGTGGATTATGGCACACCAATTTAGATCCTTCTGGTAAAAATGGCTCAAAAATATGGGCTCTCTCTTGAAATATAAGATTCTAATAAATTTCCAT
>Ga0115848_100790_pt1 | contig 12954 bp, 8 predicted proteins | sample InSIn3gowninarea_FD_83862 | JGI IMG/M metagenome (GOLD analysis project Ga0115848, IMG submission 83862) | reverse complement strand
TGTACGTGAATCCATCGAGAATTGGTGGAGTTGTAAGAAGTGGATGAAAAAGTAGTGGTATGCAATTACTGAAGTGGACCGCGTCCGGAATCGGGGTCAGTCCGAGATTGGGGTAGTTGACGTTAGTCCTTTCCAGGCATCGCTCAAGGAGAAATTCTCCTAGGAGGTCAACAAGGACATTCCTGGTTGGCCTGTTACAGATTCTTGTGTCCCGTCTCATAAACTCGCGAGCAGGTTGTGACAGCACCGTTGTATAAGTACAGATGATCAACGAGCCAAAATCTGAAGCTTGCTGTGGTTATGGCTCACTAGAGATTGTGCTCTCATTTTCTATGGTCCACTATGCTACTGTAGATACAGTCTCGATCATGTAACAAAGTGCTATACGTAGCTTTGTATCAATTCACTCTTGCATGTCTAACTTTTCGCTTGGACTTGTACAGTATTGGACTGCAATATTTGAACCAAGTTCACTGAGAATAGTGGTTATCCTTGGTAGTTCTTTAGGCGTGCCATTCTCAACTACATACTAGTACGGAGTATTGAGGACAATGGATATCGAGTACGGATCAAAGCCGGACATTCTCGGACGTTTTCCACCTGCGCACCGAAAAGTCACGTGATCGTGATGGCTTCCTCCTCGAGTCTTGGCATCAACTTACGCTAGCTATGCCGTTGATGAGATATACCGCCATGTGTTTTTTTGGAGTATTTGAGGTAATTGATTTTTCCGCATTGTCGGAAAAGATAGGATTGGTTGAGGAAAGAGTCTTTCAACCTCAACAATGGCTAAGTCTGTATACTACGAGATAGAAGAGGGTTCTCCACATTCATCTTCAACCCATCTTCCTTTTGCCCGTGCTCTATTGTTGTTCACTTCGTGCAAAAATGGCAGATGATCCCCAGTCAAATGATAGCCCCGAACTATGGAGGCACTCTCACCCCGAAAAGACCCAACTCTATGCATTTCAGCAGCACGTGAGGCAGAAGCATAGCATCACAGGTGACAGCTACCATGACCTATGGCAATGGAGCGTGGACCATCCGGCTGCCTTTTGGGAGGAGATATGGCATTTCACAGGTATCAAGGCAAGAACGCCATATGACAAGGTAAGCGAGGGCAACTTGAGTTGTTCGGACATCCCAAGCTGACTCGCCTTAGGTTTTCGATGAAAGTGCTCCCATGTTCCCCAAACCTTCCTTCTTCTCCGGCTCCGCTCTGAATTTCGCTGAAAACATTCTCTACCCGTCCTGCAACCCAAGCCCATCCTCACTCGCAATCCGCGAAGCAACCGAAAACACGCGAGCAGACCTAACATGGGAAGAGTTACGAGAAAGAGTGCGCATCTGCGCTGCGGGTATGGATGCAGCTGGTGTCAAAGTAGGCCAGAGAGTAGCAGGCTATGTTGCCAACCATGCGAACACAGTCATCGCGATGCTAGCAGCAACATCTTTGGGTGCCATGTGGACCGGTGTGTCTCCAGATACGGGCGTAAGCGCGGTACTGGACCGTTTGAGGCAGGTTGAACCAGTCCTCCTTCTTGCAGACAACGCTGTCCGCTATAACCAGAAGATACACGAGACACACAGCAAATTGTCCGAAATCGTTTCCGAACTCCCCTCGTTGAAGAACATCATCATTTTCGAAACCGTGCCAAACCACCCGTTCGATCTGAAGTCCCTCGCCGCTAACACTCCCGCTGCCGTTTCCACCTACCTTGACTTCACTTCTGCACACACTGTGAAGAGTTCTCGAGAACTGACATTCCTGGCACTTCCACCAGACCATCCGGTATACATTTTGTACAGCTCGGGAACCACAGGCACTCCTAAACCAATTGTACACGCTGCTCTTGGAACATTGCTGCAGCACAAAAAGGAACACGCATTACACTGCGACATTCTGCCTGGAGAAACGCTCTTTTATTTCACAACATGCACCTGGATGATGTGGCACTGGCTCGTCTCGGGCTTGGCCAGTGGTGCAACCATCGTTCTCTACGATGGCAGCCCTTTCCAACCGCACAAGGAAATGAGCATGCCTTTACTCATCGACGAACTACAAATAACCCACTTCGGCACCTCAGCCAAATACCTGTCCGTCCTCGAACAAGCTAATCTAACTCCAACCACCGCACAATCAAAACCTGCAACCCTAAACTCTCTGAAATCCGTTTTCAGTACCGGCTCGCCCCTGGCCCCAAGCACATATCAATACATCTACAAAAACCTCAAGAAAGACATACTACTCGGCAGCATAACCGGCGGCACGGACATAGTCTCCCTCTTCGGCGCATGCACGCCAACCCTCCCCGTTCACGCCGGTGAAATCCAATGCCGGGGTCTCGGCATGTCAATCAAATGCTTCTCCTCCGACGGCAAGGACATCACCTCGACCGGCGAACCAGGCGAACTAGTCTGCGATGTTCCCTTCCCCTGCCAACCATGCATGTTCTGGCCACCCGGCAAAGCAGGCGAGGACCGCTACCGAAGCTCCTACTTCGAAGTATTCAAAAACGCTAAAGGCCAACCAATATGGCACCACGGAGATTTCATCAGAGTTAACCCCAAGACAGGCGGGATCTGGATGCTCGGCCGCTCCGACGGCGTACTGAACCCCATGGGCGTCCGTTTCGGCAGTAGTGAGATCTACAATGTCTTGCTCAAACACTTTAGCACGCAAATCGAAGATTCGCTATGTATCGGTCGAAAACGCATCAACGACGTCGATGAAGTTGTCGTTTTGTTTCTCAAGATGTCCTCGGGGCAAAAGTTCAATGAAGAGCTAGTCAAGGACATTCAGAGTAAAGTTCGATTTGAGCTCAGTGCGCGGCATGTACCGAAGATCATCCATGAAACTCCTGAAATACCATATACTATGAACGGCAAGAAAGTTGAAGGCGCGGTGAAGCAGATTCTAAATGGGATGAATGTTAAGACGAGTGCTAGCGTGGCTAATGCGGAGTGTTTGGAGTGGTATAGAGAGTGGGCAATGAAAGAGTAGCTACACTATGACCGTGTCGGCGTCTAAAACAGTTTTTGAGCGAATGGCAAAATGCTCGGTTATCATGCTCCAGGCATAGAGGCGGCAGAGTAAACGGGATCTGTCAAATGAACATACAGGCGGTCACGAGATATTGGCTACGGATAACGAGAGCTCCGTTGTTGTTGTGTTCAATGTTTCTCTTGCTGATTGTGTTGAGTGTTCATCACCTCGAGCTTCACCAGATGATTACTGCTACTTAAAGACAAGTCTCGTTTCATCTCTTCTCGCCACAAGAGGTTGTGCTTGGCATTGTCGTTGCTTAACTCTGTTCTCAGGAAACTAAATTCATGGACCATGCTAATGGTAGTCACTGGACGGATACCCTTGTATCGTGGGCTTGTCTGTGGAATGCCAGTGCTATGGGACGTTTTCTGAGGTGACCTGAGGACATTTGGTTTCATGAGCAAAACGTGAACCAGATGACAGGAAGTGGTGGTCAATGCGTGGAATTCGTCTACATGCTAACGAACCATTACTTGCACCCTAAAACCGGCTGAACGGCAGCCATTTGCCTCGAAGGTTAATATTAACCTACACAATCTGTTAGCCACCCTCTTGCATGCCGATCACATCTAGCAAACTCACCCAAGTAACACCGTCCTTATCAACTTCCTTCTCCACGTGTGTAGAGAAAGAGATAGCACTCATAATGCCATCCCCAAACTTCTCATTCAAAACAGCTTTGTACGCATATCCGTAATTCTGTACGATCTCGTATAGTCTGTAGATCAATGGCTCTCTGGGTGGCATCTCGATGCTCTTGCCTCGGTCTGGGAAACCACTCATTTGTGATTCCAGGAGGGCATGGTCGATGCCGAAGTACTCAGAGAGGTTCTTGATGTCGTCTGGCGAGGCTTTTGCTTGGCCGTAGAAGAGGGCTGCGACGGCTACTTCGTCTCTGTTGAGTTTCTTTGCGATTTCTTCGAAGGAGACTTTCTTTTGAGCTTTGGCGTCGAAGAGGGTCTTCGCGGAGGCGGGAAGGTTGGGGTGTTGGGTTGTCTTGCACGGATTAATATACTGAGACAGGCACTGGGAGGATGGCTGCGCTTACGTCTAGAGTAACGAGAGACATGTTTGAGGTAGATCGGTCGAGACCTGAGCTTGTTGATGATCTGTACTGGTGAGTTGCCTGTGGTCTTCTGTCCTGTTTTGTGGGATCAATATCAGAACGAACAGCAAGGATGCATGAATCAATGTCCAGAGAAATGTTCAATGGTTATATATGGACTCTGGGCACTTCCAGATGACGGCCATGACCGGATGTGGAGGGGACATTTCTATCACGATAAGCTTATTCGACCTCCGGCACCTGGGATTTGCTCGGCGAGAATGAAAGTCTCACAGGTGTTTGGTAAATTGTTGTTTATCCTTCTGACGTGGTTGTAGTATCATCTGCGGGGTGTCGAGGAAGGGGAGACTGAAAGAGCGGAATCGGAGTTACAAGAATGACGGTGAAGTCATCGTTCAGGATATCCAAAGTCGGATCTTCGTGATTAACGGGCCGGAGCAGCGAAGGATAATGCATGGAATCAAAACTTCTCGCTTTCCTAATGATTCGTCTCTACGGTACAGGATGTAGAGCGAAAGAACTTGAGATAGTGTCAATTCAAGCTACTCATGAGCCCAGAGGTGTGGAATGACACTCCAAAGAGGAAGGAACGAGCTGAAAATTTGACGCGTTGCGCAGCTGAACAACGTGACCTTCACTCTTACGCGTCGAGGGGTCAAGCTGCAGTCCCGCTAAGCAATTGTACACCGTGTCTCACCTTACACAGTATTGCATAATTAAACTATTTCGAAGTCATCCCCTGGCTTCCGTTGAGTTGCGACCACTGTGAACTCCTCATTGCATGACCTGATCCTCTGCTCCGTGCTGTGTTGTTTGAAGCTGAATCTTGTCTACATTTTCTTGGCAATCAGGGGCCCAGCAGAGTGATATTCGTTCACTTCGATTGCTCCTTGCACGACTTCAAGACATCTCTTTTCCATCTGCGTGATAGCATCATCGTTATCGCGTTAATAAGGATCGTTCTATAACAAAGAACAATCCCCGCAACTAGAACTGACAGCAAGGATGTCCAATGACCAACGCAGGAACGATGATGACCTTGCTTACGGAGGAGATTATGGTAGCAATAAAGGATATTACGACACGCAGGCAGGTCAGCAAGATGATCGCGGTATCATAGGCGACACATTTCGGAAATTCAAGTCCAAGTATGACCAGCGCCAAGGCAATCGTCCACCTCAAGACTATGGATATGGCAACAACAGTTCCAGCACAGTAGGGTCACAGCAATATGGTGGTTCGACTTACGGCTCAAACAACCAACAGCAATACAACCAGCAATACAACCAGCCATCACAGTCTGGGCAGTCTGCTTATACAGGAGGCCCACAGCAGCCGCCTCAGACTAAACCTGGAATTCCTAATCAAATCCTTGGCGGCTTACTAGGTTCCATTACCTCTATCGGACATGATGTGGAAAAGATTACAGGAATTGGCTCGCATGGCCCGCGACCTCCACAAGGCCAACAGCAAGCCTATCAACAAGGCTGGCAACCTGGAGTTCAGTCAAATGTGCAGATCCAAGCTCCATCCGGCACGTCACGAGAGCGGTATGACAGCACCTTCCCGGGGCCTCGACCTGGAAACGATGTGAAATGGTATGTCGATGGATGCAGCTACATGTGGGCTGTCAGTCAGGCCTTGGAGAACGCTCGTCAGTCCATTTGGATCCTGGATTGGTGGCTATCACCTGAACTATACCTGAGAAGACCACCTGCAGCGCACGAAGAATGGCGGATCGACCGTGTCTTGCAAAGAGCGGCGAATCGAGGTGTCAAGATCAATATCATTGTTTACAAAGAGGTCACGCAAGCCCTGACATTGAGCTCAAGCCATACAAAACACGCTCTGGAGGCTCTGTCACCGAACATTGGAGTGTTCAGGCATCCTGATCACCTTCCAGATGCGCAAACAGCACAATCATCATTCCTCTCAGCCTTCCAAGGGCTCAAGTTAGACGCAGCTGGAGCCTCAAGATTGGGAGCTGATGCGTTGAAAGGCATATATGGTTTTAACGATGATGTCATTCTATACTGGGCTCACCATGAGAAGCTGTGCTTGATCGATGGTGATGTCGCATTCATGGGTGGACTGGATCTTTGCTTTGGCCGCTGGGATACGTGGCAACATCCAATTGCTGACGCTCATCCTTCAGACTTGAACAAGATTGTTTTCCCTGGGCAAGACTACAACAATGCCAGAGTCATGGATTTTTCAGAGGTCGATCACCCTTTCCAAAACAAGCTCGATCGGACGAAGAGTAGCCGGATGGGATGGTCCGATATTTCCATCTGTTTGAGAGGTGCATGCGTAGGTGATCTTATGCATCATTTTGTTGATCGCTGGAATTTCATCTACGATGAGAAGTACAACGTCCGTAGCGATAAGAGATATCAGAGATTACCTCCGTTCCCTGATCACCGTGTTAACGAAGGACCGAGTGCTGTACCGAATATGTCACAACAAAATACTTCACAAGTGAGCGGCCAACAGAGTCAGCAGTCAGGCGCTTTTGCTGCAGGCTACGTTCCACCGCCTTGGCAAGCCCCTGTTCATCAGCCTACTACGCCTAGCACGAACATCCAGGGTACTCAAGGTGCGCAGACCGCTTATGGACAACAAGCGTTAGGCCAGCAAGGCATGAATCCATCAGCGCAAGGTCAATACGGTCTGCCGCAACAACAAAACTATCCTCCACCACCGCCCATAATTCAACCTGGTCAGAATCAGAACCCATATAGTCAACAAGCTCCTGCGTATTCACCAGCTTCCCAACCAGGCCAAGGATATAGTCAGTATAGTTCGGGCCAGGAGCAGACAACTTATCCACCACCTCTCTCAGGTCATCAAGAAGCCCAGACACAATATGATCCTTCTTACTACACCCAATCTACACCTGCGGCCGATCTTCAATCGGGTCAGTATGGCGGCTCTCACCACCAAAGCCAGCAGCCTGAATACCCTTCCTCAACACAAAGCTCTCTACCAGCTTCTGGCGTCTATGATTCTAGTCAGCAAATATCAAATTATTCTGCGGCTCCATCTGGTCCTGGATTCGGCACGCAAACAGGTCAAGGGAGCTACGAGACAGGTCACCAACAGTCCTATTATCCCCCACCGCCTGCGAGCCCTCAACCTGCGGCAGGCCAGTATCAGCCACAGCATGCCCAAACGGATTATTCGCAAGCGGCTCACACGCCCAATACACAGGAGACGCAGATGCTAGCTCATCAGTATCAAGCATATGGTGCATCTCATGCCGCAGGTCAGCCAATCACATCGAATCCAGTAGAACTCGGAGGCGCTCAATCATCTCAGTACCAACCGTATTCTGGAAATCCCGCCACTCGCGGCTTTGATGGCGTAGAAGAAGATGAACCAGGGTATAGCGGACAGAGAGGCTTTGATGATTCATACGAAGAAGGAGGGGACAGAGGCTATGGACGACCGCCAGGCACAAGCTCAGGTCGTTTTGACCGCTACAAAGATGAGGCAAGGAGACTCAGAACTGAGGGCAAATTGCTTGGAAATGACCTTGGCCGCATGGGTCACGAGATTGAAAACCGAGTTGGAGGCAGAACCGGTAGACCTCAAAGCAGGGGTGGAGGTCCGATGTCGTGTCAACTTGTTCGAAGTTGCACGAAGTGGAGCAACGGCACTCCGACAGAGCACTCGGTGCAAAACGCTTACATTGATCTGATTCAGAACGCCAAACATTTCATCTATATCGAGAACCAGTTTTTCATCACAGCAACGGGTGACAAGCAGAGCCCAGTTAAGAATCTCATCGGCAAAGCTTTGGTTGAACGCATTATTCGTGCTGCAAGGAACCAGGAACAATTCAAGATCATGGTCAATATACCTTCTGTGCCCGCTTTTGCTGGAGACCTCGTCGACAGTCAATCTCTGGGAACTCGAGCAATAATGGAGTTTCAATACAACAGTATCTGTCGTGGTGGTAATAGTATCATGGAGGAGGTTGCAAAAGCCAACATCAACCCCATGGATTACATCCGGTTCTATAATCTCCGAAATTATGACCGAATCAACGTCACTCCTGCTCAGCAGCAAGCGGAGCAGAGTACCGGCATTGGCTACGACGACGCACGGAAACAGTTTGAAAGTCAATTAGGAAGTGGCTACGCTGGTTATGGTGAGATGGGAGCACAATCCGGCCAAACACAGGGGTATGGTGTTCAGCAAGGACCACCTCAATTTCCGCCACCTCCACAGCAGGGACAGTATCAGCAACCTGGACAGCAGAATCAATATCAACAACCAGGGCCGCAAGGTTCATATGGATACCAACCACCGGGACAATCCGGATATGGTCAGCAACAGGGTTCGCAAGCTGGTTACCAATACCAACAAGCCGCGCAACATGCACCTCATGTCAAGGCCGACCAGTGGGATACTGTCTCAAGTTGCTATATGCTTGGAGGTCAGGATATCCGTACTGTACCATGGTCTGGTCCTCCAGAGGCAGAGCTCGATGCGTTCGTGTCAGAAGAGTTGTACATACACTCTAAGGTTATGATTGTGGATGATCAGACTGTCATATGTGGATCAGCCAACTTGAACGATAGAAGTATGCTGGGAACGCACGACTCAGAGATTGCCTTGGTCATCAACGATGGTACTTCAGTGCAGTCAACGATGGCAGGTAGACCTTGGCGAGCAAGTCGTTTTGCGGCGTCTTTGCGAAGACAGCTCTTCCGTAAGCATCTAGGTCTGCTTTCGCCTCAAGACATGCAGCGACCAGACAACAATTTTGCACCAATCGGATATCCCAATGTATATGACTGGGGCTCACCTGAAGACCACATCGTTTCTGATCCCCTGGCAGATCCTTTCCAAAGTTTGTGGAATACACGAGCAAGAACGAACACTGAAATTTACCGCAAAGCCTTCCGCGCTGTCCCAGACGACAATATTCGTAGCTGGCACGAATACAGTCAATTTTATGAATATTACTTCTCGAAAGCTGATGCACAAGCTGTGGGTAAGGACGGCAATCAGAAAGCTTCTCGAGTGGAGTATGGGCATGTGGTGCGAGCAGACTTTCCAGGCGGCGCAAGCCAATTGAAGGAGCTTTTGAGTCAGGTTAAAGGCACAGTGGTGGAAATGCCATTGTGCTTCCTGCAGAGTATGTTTCCCCTTTCATTCACACACGTGGAGAAGGAAGTTGATAAGGACGGTGTTACTTGGGTGAGTTTGCTAGATGTGATCGGCATGCAAGAGGGTGGCTAACAGATTGTGTAGGTTAATATTAACCTTCGAGGCAAATGGCTGCCGTTCAGCCGGTTTTAGGGTGCAAGTAATGGTTCGTTAGCATGTAGACGAATTCCACGCATTGACCACCACTTCCTGTCATCTGGTTCACGTTTTGCTCATGAAACCAAATGTCCTCAGGTCACCTCAGAAAACGTCCCATAGCACTGGCATTCCACAGACAAGCCCACGATACAAGGGTATCCGTCCAGTGACTACCATTAGCATGGTCCATGAATTTAGTTTCCTGAGAACAGAGTTAAGCAACGACAATGCCAAGCACAACCTCTTGTGGCGAGAAGAGATGAAACGAGACTTGTCTTTAAGTAGCAGTAATCATCTGGTGAAGCTCGAGGTGATGAACACTCAACACAATCAGCAAGAGAAACATTGAACACAACAACAACGGAGCTCTCGTTATCCGTAGCCAATATCTCGTGACCGCCTGTATGTTCATTTGACAGATCCCGTTTACTCTGCCGCCTCTATGCCTGGAGCATGATAACCGAGCATTTTGCCATTCGCTCAAAAACTGTTTTAGACGCCGACACGGTCATAGTGTAGCTACTCTTTCATTGCCCACTCTCTATACCACTCCAAACACTCCGCATTAGCCACGCTAGCACTCGTCTTAACATTCATCCCATTTAGAATCTGCTTCACCGCGCCTTCAACTTTCTTGCCGTTCATAGTATATGGTATTTCAGGAGTTTCATGGATGATCTTCGGTACATGCCGCGCACTGAGCTCAAATCGAACTTTACTCTGAATGTCCTTGACTAGCTCTTCATTGAACTTTTGCCCCGAGGACATCTTGAGAAACAAAACGACAACTTCATCGACGTCGTTGATGCGTTTTCGACCGATACATAGCGAATCTTCGATTTGCGTGCTAAAGTGTTTGAGCAAGACATTGTAGATCTCACTACTGCCGAAACGGACGCCCATGGGGTTCAGTACGCCGTCGGAGCGGCCGAGCATCCAGATCCCGCCTGTCTTGGGGTTAACTCTGATGAAATCTCCGTGGTGCCATATTGGTTGGCCTTTAGCGTTTTTGAATACTTCGAAGTAGGAGCTTCGGTAGCGGTCCTCGCCTGCTTTGCCGGGTGGCCAGAACATGCATGGTTGGCAGGGGAAGGGAACATCGCAGACTAGTTCGCCTGGTTCGCCGGTCGAGGTGATGTCCTTGCCGTCGGAGGAGAAGCATTTGATTGACATGCCGAGACCCCGGCATTGGATTTCACCGGCGTGAACGGGGAGGGTTGGCGTGCATGCGCCGAAGAGGGAGACTATGTCCGTGCCGCCGGTTATGCTGCCGAGTAGTATGTCTTTCTTGAGGTTTTTGTAGATGTATTGATATGTGCTTGGGGCCAGGGGCGAGCCGGTACTGAAAACGGATTTCAGAGAGTTTAGGGTTGCAGGTTTTGATTGTGCGGTGGTTGGAGTTAGATTAGCTTGTTCGAGGACGGACAGGTATTTGGCTGAGGTGCCGAAGTGGGTTATTTGTAGTTCGTCGATGAGTAAAGGCATGCTCATTTCCTTGTGCGGTTGGAAAGGGCTGCCATCGTAGAGAACGATGGTTGCACCACTGGCCAAGCCCGAGACGAGCCAGTGCCACATCATCCAGGTGCATGTTGTGAAATAAAAGAGCGTTTCTCCAGGCAGAATGTCGCAGTGTAATGCGTGTTCCTTTTTGTGCTGCAGCAATGTTCCAAGAGCAGCGTGTACAATTGGTTTAGGAGTGCCTGTGGTTCCCGAGCTGTACAAAATGTATACCGGATGGTCTGGTGGAAGTGCCAGGAATGTCAGTTCTCGAGAACTCTTCACAGTGTGTGCAGAAGTGAAGTCAAGGTAGGTGGAAACGGCAGCGGGAGTGTTAGCGGCGAGGGACTTCAGATCGAACGGGTGGTTTGGCACGGTTTCGAAAATGATGATGTTCTTCAACGAGGGGAGTTCGGAAACGATTTCGGACAATTTGCTGTGTGTCTCGTGTATCTTCTGGTTATAGCGGACAGCGTTGTCTGCAAGAAGGAGGACTGGTTCAACCTGCCTCAAACGGTCCAGTACCGCGCTTACGCCCGTATCTGGAGACACACCGGTCCACATGGCACCCAAAGATGTTGCTGCTAGCATCGCGATGACTGTGTTCGCATGGTTGGCAACATAGCCTGCTACTCTCTGGCCTACTTTGACACCAGCTGCATCCATACCCGCAGCGCAGATGCGCACTCTTTCTCGTAACTCTTCCCATGTTAGGTCTGCTCGCGTGTTTTCGGTTGCTTCGCGGATTGCGAGTGAGGATGGGCTTGGGTTGCAGGACGGGTAGAGAATGTTTTCAGCGAAATTCAGAGCGGAGCCGGAGAAGAAGGAAGGTTTGGGGAACATGGGAGCACTTTCATCGAAAACCTAAGGCGAGTCAGCTTGGGATGTCCGAACAACTCAAGTTGCCCTCGCTTACCTTGTCATATGGCGTTCTTGCCTTGATACCTGTGAAATGCCATATCTCCTCCCAAAAGGCAGCCGGATGGTCCACGCTCCATTGCCATAGGTCATGGTAGCTGTCACCTGTGATGCTATGCTTCTGCCTCACGTGCTGCTGAAATGCATAGAGTTGGGTCTTTTCGGGGTGAGAGTGCCTCCATAGTTCGGGGCTATCATTTGACTGGGGATCATCTGCCATTTTTGCACGAAGTGAACAACAATAGAGCACGGGCAAAAGGAAGATGGGTTGAAGATGAATGTGGAGAACCCTCTTCTATCTCGTAGTATACAGACTTAGCCATTGTTGAGGTTGAAAGACTCTTTCCTCAACCAATCCTATCTTTTCCGACAATGCGGAAAAATCAATTACCTCAAATACTCCAAAAAAACACATGGCGGTATATCTCATCAACGGCATAGCTAGCGTAAGTTGATGCCAAGACTCGAGGAGGAAGCCATCACGATCACGTGACTTTTCGGTGCGCAGGTGGAAAACGTCCGAGAATGTCCGGCTTTGATCCGTACTCGATATCCATTGTCCTCAATACTCCGTACTAGTATGTAGTTGAGAATGGCACGCCTAAAGAACTACCAAGGATAACCACTATTCTCAGTGAACTTGGTTCAAATATTGCAGTCCAATACTGTACAAGTCCAAGCGAAAAGTTAGACATGCAAGAGTGAATTGATACAAAGCTACGTATAGCACTTTGTTACATGATCGAGACTGTATCTACAGTAGCATAGTGGACCATAGAAAATGAGAGCACAATCTCTAGTGAGCCATAACCACAGCAAGCTTCAGATTTTGGCTCGTTGATCATCTGTACTTATACAACGGTGCTGTCACAACCTGCTCGCGAGTTTATGAGACGGGACACAAGAATCTGTAACAGGCCAACCAGGAATGTCCTTGTTGACCTCCTAGGAGAATTTCTCCTTGAGCGATGCCTGGAAAGGACTAACGTCAACTACCCCAATCTCGGACTGACCCCGATTCCGGACGCGGTCCACTTCAGTAATTGCATACCACTACTTTTTCATCCACTTCTTACAACTCCACCAATTCTCGATGGATTCACGTACA
>Ga0115848_100789_pt1 | contig 12962 bp, 10 predicted proteins | sample InSIn3gowninarea_FD_83862 | JGI IMG/M metagenome (GOLD analysis project Ga0115848, IMG submission 83862) | reverse complement strand
ACTTCCAGCATTCTTTTAAAATTAAATTGATGACTGCCCTTCTCCTGTTCTAAGTAAAAATCGAAAACCGTTTTTGAAACAATGTTACGTTTTATTAATTCATCCTTTGTAAAGTTTAAATTCGTAACATTGGGTGAAAACATGTCGGCCAGTTCATCTAAGGATAAGTTTTCTTTCATGGTTTGGATTTTTTCAATTCTTTCTAAAATCTTTTCCTTTGGAAAAAAGGTTTCCTGCCCCGTAAACGTTGACTTTCTTACGAACCATTCTTCCGGAATGAGGTCTTTCCGTTTCCATCTATATAGCTGTCCATAGGATATTCCGGCCAGTTCTAACAGGTCTTTCTTTGAGATTAACTCCTCGCTCATAACAAAAACCCCTTTCTAAAAACAATGTAACATAACACTGTTACACTTGTAAAGCATAAATGTGAATAATTGGAAGTAGTTTTTTTATCAGAACAACCGTGCAAACACTCTCCCGGCACTTCCTTTGGTTTATGCCCAGCCGATTTTTCCCCAAAAATTCCTGCCCAGGAACCACTTTTAGAATGATATTGGATCTATCAACCAGTTTAGGCCTTTTATCAACCACTCTTTGGATATATCAACCAGTTTGGCCCTTTTATCAACCACCTTTTGGATATATCAACCAGTTCGGCCCTTTTATCAACCACTTTTAAAAATATAATGGGCATCATTCGTTCCCCTAGTTTTTAGTGAACCAATCCCAATTAAAAATCCACAGAATCAAATTCTGTAGTAGAACGAATTTTTAATAATTTCTTATTGTACAAAAAGGGTCTTTCACGTTATATATCGTGAAAGACCCTTTTAGAACTATTCTTCTATTCCCATCGCTGGATAAAGCTTATCATTCTACCCGTCATATGATTTCTTCTAATCTTTTATAGTTCATGCCTTTTCTTGCTACTCCTGATTCCATCGCTGATTGTGAAACGGCTGCAGCAACTCGCTCTCCAACACGAGAATCCAAGGCATTAGGAATGATATACTCGGCACTTAGTTCTTGATCCGATACAATACTTGAAATAGCGTAGGCCGCCGCGAGTTTCATTTCCTCTGTGATGTCGGTTGCCCTTACATCAAGTGCTCCGCGGAAGATTCCCGGAAAGGCAAGAACATTATTTACCTGATTAGGATAATCAGAACGGCCTGTTCCGACCACCGCCGCACCTGCCGCCAGCGCTTCCTCCGGATAGATTTCGGGTACTGGATTGGCCATAGCAAAAACGATAGAATCTTTATTCATAGTTTTGACCATTTCTCCTGTTAAAGCCTTTGGCCCAGAGACTCCAATAAATATATCCGTGTTTTTAACCGCATCCTTAAGGGTCCCATGTAACCTGCGCAGGTTTGTTCGCTCTGCCATTTCCGCTTGCCGGTCATTCATCCACTCTTCACCAAGGCAAACAATTCCCTCTAGGCTGACTAACGTAATATCGTTGAATCCTGCTTTTAACAAAAGCTTGGCAATCGCAATACCAGCGGAACCCGCACCATTTATGACAACCTTTACTTTATAGATACTTTTCTTTACAATTCTCAGCGCGTTTAAAAGGGCTGCTAAAACAACGATCGCTGTCCCATGCTGGTCATCATGAAATACAGGAATGTTTAGTTCCTTCTTTAAGCGTTCTTCAATTTCAAAGCATCTTGGAGCAGCAATATCCTCTAAATTGATTCCGCCAAAGGTTGGCTCTAAAGCTTTGATTATGTTGACAATTTCATCGACATTTTTTGTCGCCAAGCACAGCGGATAAGCATCTATCCCAGCAAATTGTTTAAATAATACGGCCTTCCCCTCCATTACCGGCATTGCTGCCTCGGGACCAATATCTCCTAACCCTAATACCGCTGTTCCATCCGTGACAACAGCTACTAAATTACCGCGCCCTGTATGCTCAAAAGATGCCTCGCTATTGCTTGCTATAATCTTACATGGCTCCGCCACACCTGGCGTATATGCTAAACTTAAATCATCGGCATTATTAACCTCTACTTTACTGACGATCCCAATCTTACCTGCAAGCCTTTTATGAAGCAGCACTGCCTGTTCTTTTATCTTTCTTTCATTCATTAAAACCTTCTCCTTTTGGTCCATTCTGAAAATCATTGTTAACCTGAGGTGAAAAAAATTAAATCTTAGACTATCAAAAATAAAAACTCGGGCCCTGGATGATAGGCACAGGCCCGAATGAGTCATTACTAGCTTAATAATTTCAGCAATAAAATAGCTAAAATAACAGTTGAAGCACCGCCAATTCTAGTAGAAACTTGCGCAAATGGCATCAATGACATCCGATTGGATGCCGAAAGAATTGCGACATCACCCGTTCCCCCTAAACCACTATGACAGCCTGTAACAATTGCTGAATCGACCGGATACATCTTCATCAGCTTTCCTACAAAGTAACCTGTAGTAACCATTGCGACCACAACAGAGGCACAAACAATGGCATATCCAGGTGTTACGATTTTTACTACATCCTTAAGCGGAATATACAGCATTCCTAATCCAACCATTAATGGCCATGTCAAACTCGAGGATACAAATTTATATAAGTGATAGGCACCTTGTTCCATCTTAGCCGGCATTACTTTAATACTTTTCACAACAGCAGCGGCTATAATCATTAACACCGGTCCAGGAATACCGAGGAATTTATTCCCTAGTCCACCCAAAATAAAGAAACTGCATGCAATTAACAGTCCAGCTCCCATTAGTGGAAAATCAACTGGCTTATCAATCGTTGCGGCCTCTGTGATTCCATCGCCGCCTTTTGTTTTGACTAATACTCCATTACCAGTAAGATGCTTCTTTTTTTCACCTAAGCGTGACAAAATACCGGCACAAACGATCGCAACAATATTTCCAATCACAGCTGCCGGAATCAATTGACCTACAAATGATTCTGAAGATTTGCCAAGTACCTCTGCGTAGCCTAATGAAAGAGGCAAAATCCCTTCTCCGATCCCACCGCCGATAATTGGAACAACAATATAGAACAGAGTGTGTTTCATGTCATATCCAAAAAGCAAACCAACTAGGACGCCTACAATAACAGATGCGATTGTCCCGACAATTAGCGGGATAAACATCCGTGTAAAGCCTTGAATTAAGACCCTTCGATTCATTCCGAGGATACTTCCTACTACTAAAATAGAGATATAAAGGTAAAGGAAATTAGATGTTTTCATCAACTGGGTAACCGCATTCATTCCAGTTGTATTAATCACATTAAAAAAGACTAGAATAGAAGGAATCAAGAGTGCTAAAATTGCCGGTCCGCCAATATCCTTCAAAACCGGAATCTTCATGCCCAGATCGCCAAGCAAAATACCCATGACAATAATAATTGCAAAGCCGCCAATCATATCAGCCGGAAGTAGTTGATAGACGGCTGAAAAGTAGACAACAGCTGCAATAATGAGATAAAGCGGCAGTGGAACTACCCCTATCTTGAAACTGCCAAATTTAGTTAATAGGCCATTCTTTGATTCTTTTTCCCCCGATACAACCGTAAGCGATTGCAAATTTCTTGCTGGTTCCATAAGTCCATCCCCCTATGTATTTATGTTTCTATCATAATTTGGATTGAAACGCTTTCATAGTTTATGAAAATTTAATAAGGATTTTGTAAATAAAAAAAGTAAGCAGCTGTCAGCTGCTTACAAAAAGTTTTTGATATGATGTTCTTTCAATCGATTATATTCATGCTGATACACTGGCCTTCCAACTGTACCGTAGATTACCTTAACGTCAAGGATTTCAATTTCCTTTAAAAAATTTAAATACTTACGGACGGAAACCCGAGAAATTCCAACGGCCTTGACAATATCCTCTGTTGAAAACGGGGCATTTTTTAACACTTGAATCGCTTCCCAAATTTGTCTGAGGGTATCTTTTGTTAAACCCTTTGGTAATTCTTCGATTAGATGCTTTTCCTCCCGGTGCAAGATTTTATGATCCAATACGTCTTGGTTAATCACATGCTGCGCCTGGATAAACTTTGTTTGGTCTTTATAGGCAGCTAATGCTCTGTTAAAGCGTTCAAATTCAAAGGGCTTAATTAAATAATCAACGACTCCATACCTTAAAGCCCTTTTTATCCTTTCCATATCTGAAGCTGCTGAAATAATAATAACATCGGTTTCTTTATCATTTTCACGGAGGTAGGTTAACAGCTCTAGTCCAAGTTTCCCCGGCATAAATATATCCAGCAGAATAAGATCGATTTCCAGCTTTTCAATATTCTTAATCGCCTCGTCGACAGATCCAGCCATTGCCGACAATGTAAACCCTTGAACTTGCTCAAGATAACGTTTATTAAATTCAGCAACCATTGGATCATCTTCAACAATCATCACACGGATCATTCTGGGTCCCCCTGCCCTTCATACGGTATATAAACGGTAAAAACAGTCCCTTTTCCAGGCTTTGATGAGAGGATTAATTCTCCTTCCAACTTTTTAACCGCTTGCGAGACAAGATATAGTCCTAGTCCCCTATTTTCACCGTTTGTGGAAAATCCTTTGTTAAAAATTTGATCTTGCAGTTCTTCACTCATTCCTGGTCCTGTATCTTTTACATCGATTGTTAAAATATCATCACCATAATCAAATACTACTGCTATTTTTTTGATAGGACAATTCGTTAAAGCCTCGCTGGCATTATCAACTAAATTACCAACAATCGTAATAAGTTCGTGTGTAACATCAGAAACTGCTGGTTGAGGCAGCGGTTGTTCACACGAAATGGATAACTCAGCCCCTGTTTCCCTTGCATAACTCAGCTTTCCAATTAAAAAGCCTGCTAAAACAGGGTCTTTTATCTTCTTGGTAACAAAACCAATTTCATTATTACGATGATCAAACGTTTCATTGATATATTCAACCACTTTTTCATAATAACCTGTATGGACCATCCCCAAGATCACCTGCAGTTTGTTCATAAACTCGTGTGCCTGAGCCCGAAGTGCATCGGCGTAAATTCTTACTCCTGTCAGCTCTTCGGCGAGTACCTGTATTTCTGTTTTATCGCGAAAAGTAGCAATGGCGCCTACTACTTTATTCCCTACAATAACGGGAACTCGGTTCGTTAAAATGGTCATCCCATTTAAATTCTGTTCTTCATCCAATTCAGCTTTACCTGTTTTTAATAAGTCATTCAAGCGGGTTGTCGCCATATACTGTTCGATATTTAACCCGATTGGATTATCAGGCAGACCGGCTTTATCAAACATCTTTGAAGCCGCTCGATTGACAAGTGTTATGTTTGACTCCTGATCAACCGCGACAATTCCTTCACGGACGGATTGAAGCATGGCGCTGCGTTCCTCTAATAATTTTGCAATTGCAAATGGCTCAAGTCCTAGTAGGATTTTTTTAATATATCTCGCTAATATAACCGCTCCGAGGACACCGATTAAGAGACCAATCATCGTCCCAATATAGATCCCGGTTCTGCTCTTATTGACCGCCTCTTCGACATTAGCTAGAGAAATCCCAACGGCTACTGCTCCGATCTGCTTCCCTGCAGCATCCTTGATTGGTGTGAAAGAGCGTAATGAAGGGCCAAGTGATCCCTGTGCAGTAGACTCATGCTCTTTTCCTTTTAGGACGGGTCCTTCGTCTCCTCCCCTGAATGGTAACCCTATTTGTTTACTATCGGGGTGGGATTTGCGGATGCCATTCCTATCCATCACAACAATAAAATAAACATTCGTGGCCTTTCTCATTTCATTGGCGAACGTCTGGATATCCTTTTCATCCCGTTTCCCACTCATTGCTTCAATCACAAGCGGACTATGTGCAACCATTCGAGCTACATTTCTTGCTTGCTTAGCCTGATTTTTTTCCGTCTCTGAAGCAATTCTGGAACTTATAAGTAAATCCGTAATCAATAGGGAAAAAGTAACCACTACACAAACTAAGACAATAATCACTGATTGTAAACTCCATCTTCCCTTTCTCATATTCCCCTCCATTTTTGGCAGGCGACAGACACCATCTTGATTTTCCCTCTGACAATGTAACCATTAAAATTTAGTAAACACAAAAAGGCTGCAAAGCTTTCTATGAAAAAACTCTGCAGTCTTGGAAACTTTCTTTCACTTATACAGTTCTCAGATTAACTTTCTCAGTTAACAATCAATCCTTAACTTATGAGCAAGATCGCCCCTGCTAAAATAGGGGTCAGGACCATTGCACTTTTTAAGACCGGCTGAGGCGCAAGATCGGTGAACTTTGCCCCAACATAGGAGCCAATCATTGTTCCTGCCACTACTTCAAACAACAGGGTAAAGTTCAAGTACCCCTGAAAATAATAGCCGACTCCCCCCGCTACAGCGATTGGCAGAATAACCAGCATTGTGGTACCCACTGATTGTTTAAGCGTGAGTCCCATAACTAACAGCAAGCCGATTTGAATGAATGGAGCAGCACCTATCCCAAATGTACCAGATAACAATCCAGTAACCACCCCGAGAACTGCTGCTTTCTTAATGAGAAGAAGGCTGCTTGGTGTCGCTTGTTTGTGGTTTGTCTTTATTTTTTGAACAATAAATAAGCGGACGACCAAAATGACGGCTGATAGAAATAACATCCCTGCAGTTAACCAATGCAAAGAATGGATCGGAATCAAACCAGTCAGCTTTGAACCAAGATAGGAAGCAACGGAACCAAATCCGCCTACAATTAGACCTGTTTTAATAGAGATATTTCCTTGCCGAAAATGACTGTAGGCACCTGACAAAGTAGTAAACACCATTGCTGCTAGTGAAGTCCCTAATGCCATATGTATGGGAACTCCAAAAACAACTGTTAAAATAGCAATAATAAAGCCAGAGCCGCCTGCTCCGACAAATCCTAATAAAACCCCCAGCACAAACATAGTCAGCACAATCGCCAACTCGATCCCCTCCGATTGCAATACCCTAGATGTTTTTCTAGGAAATGTCTGATTGCTAGTCCCGATTTCAAACTGATTTGAAAAAGAAAATAACAACATCATTTATTATTGTACTAAAAATTTACTAACCGTATCTTAATTATGCACTAACTTCCAAAATTTGAAAGACTACCTCATAGCTAGAATGAGATAGTCCTTTCTTAAAAGCTTGTATTTTTAGACAGCTTGACTAAATAAGCACTGGTTGTTTTGCTTCTGTTAATGCTAATAGGCGCTGTTTAATTTCCGCAACATTAACAATTTTTTGGGCAGACCCAGTTTCCATTGCAGCTAAAGCCACTGCTGCCGCTACTTCTGCTGCAACCCGCGGGTCAAATGGATCTGGAATGACATAATCAGCATGAAGCTCTTCAGCTGGAATTAAACCAGCAATCGCATACACCGCAGCAAGCTTCATTTTCTCATTAATTTCTTTTGCATGGACATCTAAAGCGCCCCTAAAAATTCCTGGGAAGGCAAGCACATTATTAACCTGGTTCGGAAAATCAGATCGACCTGTCCCCACTACGAGTGCCCCCGCTTCTTTCGCCTCATCCGGCATAATTTCCGGTACAGGGTTGGCCATAGCAAATATAATCGGGTCACGATGCATAGAACTAACCATTTCCTTTGTAACTGCACCAGCTGCTGAAACACCCACAAACACATCCGCGCCAATGAGCGCATCCGCTAATGTTCCTTGTTTTTGCCCGCGATTTGTCATGCGTGCCATTTCAGCTTTGAAAGAATTCATTCCGACAGGTCTTCCTTCGTAAATAATTCCTTTTGTATCACATAAAATAACATCCTTAACACCCATATGTAACAAGAGCTTAACAATTGCTACACCTGCGGCACCCGCCCCATTAACTGTAACACGTATATCTTCAATCTTTTTATCAGCCAATTTTAAAGCATTGATTAATCCAGCAGCTGTTACTATCGCTGTCCCATGCTGATCATCATGAAAAACAGGAATTTCACAGTCTTTGCGGAGGCGTGCTTCTATTTCAAAGCATTGGGGTGCAGCGATATCCTCCAAGTTTACCCCGCCAAATGTTGGTTCTAACAGTTTGACGGTTTCTACAATTTGGTCAGTGTCTGTGGTTGCTAAGCAAATAGGAAATGCGTCTACATCTGCGAAGGATTTGAATAACACGGCCTTTCCTTCCATAACAGGCATTGCAGCCTTCGGTCCTATTTTTCCCAGCCCAAGGACTGCTGTTCCATTTGAAACAACGGCAACAAGATTGCCCTTCGAAGTATAATCATAGACTTTGCTTTCGTCTGCATAAATCTCCATACAAGGCTCTGCCACACCAGGTGAATAGGCTAAGCTTAAATCCTTAGCATTATGTACTTCAACCTTTGAATAGATCCCGACCTTTCCTTGGTGTTCCTTGTGCATTTTTAACGCTTCATCTCGTAGTAATGACATTGGATTTCCCCTCTTTCTGGTTAAGTAACCGTTTGCACTTATCTACTTAAATCTTAGTACATCCGCAAGTATTTTGATAGATTATGTAATTAAAAAAAGCAGGTTTTAAAAATATAAATAGGCCTTCCACAAATTTTGCGAAAGGCTTCTTAACTAGTTATTCTTCCTCTTCTATTTCCACCGTTGGATAATGCTTTAAAAAGTAGACAAGCGACTGCAGCTCTACCGCTAAATCAATATGATGAACCCTGATTTTTGGAGGTACATTCAATCTTGCCGGAGTGAAATTCAGTATCCCATTCACGTTCGCGTTCACAAGTCGATCGGTAATCATCTGTGCAACAGGCGCCGGAACCGTTAAAATCGCAACTGAAATATTCGTTTCAGATAAAACCTTCTCCAATTCATCCATATGATAAACGGGTACCTCACGAATCATTGTTCCCATCTTATCGGGATCCACATCAAAGGCACATTCTATTTTCGTGTTGTTATTTTTTAAAAAGTTGTAGTTTAAAAACGCAGTCCCAAGATTACCGACCCCTATTAAGGCAACCTTTGTTAATTCATCCTGATCTAATGTTTTACGAAAGAAGGATATCAAGTAATTGACATTATACCCATAGCCCTTTTTCCCTAACGCGCCAAAATAGGAAAAGTCACGGCGAATGGTTGCCGAGTCTACCTTTACCGCTTCACTTAATTCTGCAGAGGAAACCCTTTGCTTGCCGGAACTATGCAGATTTTTTAAAAATCGATAATAGAGCGGCAGCCGTTTGGCTGTCGCCTGTGGTATCTTCATTGTTTCATTACTCATAATCTCCCACACCCCATGACTGGTTTAGTTAATTATTATTTAACTTTTTTATTTCTCTTAAAATCACCGTTTTTACCGCCCGTTTTCTCAACAAGATAGGTTGGTCCAATTACCATTCCTTTATCAACGGCTTTACACATATCGTAAACCGTTAAAGCGCAAGCTGAAGCGGCTGTTAACGCTTCCATTTCTACGCCCGTGTTTCCTTTGGTCTTAACTGCTGCAGCAATATATAATTGATAACTCTCATTCGTGTCCTGTTCCCAAGAAAAAGAAATATTAACCCCCGTTAATGGAATCGGATGACACATTGGTATCAAGTCCCATGTCTTTTTCGCTGCCATAACAGCTGCTACCTGTGCCACTGCTAAGACATCGCCCTTTTTCATCTCATTATTAGTGATTTTATCATAAATTTCTTTACAAACTGTTATGCTGGAATGTGCAAGCGCCGTACGTGCCGTTTCCGGCTTATCACTGACGTCGACCATCTTTGCTCGGCCTTCTTCATTAAAATGCGTAAATTCTGCCATATAAAAAATCCTCCCTTCAAATCATACACTATTTTTCCTTCTATGTGTGTGAATCTTTGAACTAATAGTCATATTTTTTGTCGATTTAGAGCATCTCATCGTCTAATCAACAACGCAGTTTATTGCCGACATACCGGGAATAAGGTAAACTTATTGTATGTAATAGAGGTGAATGAGAATGATTTTGCTGCAGGTTAATCAACTACAAAAATATTATGGTGCTGACCTTATTTTATCGAATATTAAACTAGAATTACAAACAAGGGACCGTGTTGCCCTTGTTGGACGCAATGGTGCAGGAAAATCGACATTATTGAAGATTATTGCTGGACACCTGTCGCATGATGGCGGCGAAATTATCAAGCCAAAAGAAGTAACTATCGGCTACTTAGCCCAAAATACTGGTTTAGAGTCATCTTTATCGATTTGGGATGAAATGCTGACTGTATTCGAATCACTGCGTTCGATGGAAAAATCACTACGCACGCTGGAAGAACAAATGGCGGATCCCCTTGTCTTTGAAGACAGCGGACGGTATGAAAGGATTTTAAAAGAGTACGATCTCCTTCAGGTCAAGTTTAAAGAGCAGGGAGGATATCAGTACGAAGCAGAGATGCGCTCCGTGCTTCATGGGTTGAATTTCCATGACAGATCATTAATGATATCGAGTTTAAGCGGAGGGCAGAAAACCCGTCTTGCCCTTGGTAAACTGTTATTAACCAAGCCTGATATCTTAATCTTGGATGAACCAACCAACCATCTAGACATTGACACGCTTTCCTGGCTCGAGCAATATTTACAAAGCTATCACGGGGCGATTTTAATCGTTTCCCATGACCGTTACTTTTTAGATAAAGTCGTTACTCAGGTGTATGAAGTATCCCGCAAACAAATTCAAAGATTTACGGGTAACTATAGTTCTTACCTTGAACAAAAGGCAGCAAATTATGAACGTGATTTGAAGCTTTTTGAAAAGCAGCAGCAAGAGGTTGCTGACCTGCAAGACTTTATCAACCGGAACTTAGCACGTGCCTCCACGACAAAACGGGCACAAAGCCGGCGGAAGAAGCTTGATAAGATGGAGTTGATGGATCGGCCATTGGGTGATGAAAAGTCTGCCGCCTTCTCGTTTGAGATAGAAAAACAAAGCGGGAATGACGTTTTAACTGTGGATTCTCTTGCGGTAGGATATGAGGGTGAACAGGTTTCTGAGGATATATCCTTTCGCGCCTATAAAGGCGAAAGCATTGCCTTAGTGGGACCAAATGGTATAGGTAAATCAACACTATTAAAAACAATTATCAAAAAGCTGCCTGCGCTTAATGGAACCATTCTCTATGGAACAAGTCTTTCGATCGGTTATTATGACCAAGAACAAGCGGAATTAACCTCCAATAAGCGTGTCTTGAATGAGCTCTGGGATGATTACCCGTTAAAAGGTGAAAAGGAGATACGAACGGTACTCGGAAATTTCTTATTTTCCGGTGATGATGTGTTAAAAATCGTATCAACATTAAGCGGCGGTGAAAAAGCACGTCTGGCTTTGGCAAAGCTTATGCTGGAAAAAGCTAATGTATTGATTTTGGACGAGCCGACCAACCATCTGGACTTAGATAGTAAGGAAGTTCTCGAGAATGCACTAATTGATTATCCAGGCACCATACTATTCGTATCACATGACAGGTATTTTATAAACCGGATCGCTACAAAGGTCCTCGAACTTAGCCGGTATGGAAGTACAGAGTATCTTGGTGATTATGATTACTATCTGGAAAAGAAATTGGAGCAGGAGGAACTTGCTGCATTAGCCCTGGCAGCTTCTGCTAAAAAAGCCTCACAAGCGGATGCTTTTGAGAAAAATACTTATCAGCTAGATAAGGAAAGTAAAAAACAAGAACGGCAGAGAAAAAGGAAGTTAGAAGAAATCGAACTAAGAATTGAAGAGCTTGAGGAACAAATCCAGGAATTTGAGCAGCAATTATGCGAACCAGCTATTTTTCAAAATCATGAAAAAGTATTAGAAATCAATTTAAAAAATGAAAAAGCTAAGTCTGAACTGGAGCATTTAATGGAAGATTGGGCGGAACTTGCTGAGTAACTAGAAAAGCGGAAACGCAAAAAGTAGTTCACTTTTTCTCAGGGGCGCCAGCATAAGACGAGCCAGCGAGAGGGCTGCTCTGTAACCTTCTTAACGGATTAGCTTATTCCCCCTAGGCGCAAAATCTAGACAACACGGAGTGCCTTAGCGCATTCGTGCTTGACTTATCGTAGGGATGAGGGCGAAGTCCACTAGCTGCTGGTCGTTGGAGCTTAACCTTCATAATAGTTCAACCATAAATTCTATTATTTAATTTAAAAACCGGGCTATGGCCCGGTTTTCGTTTTCTTACAACATTTATCGACAAATTTTGATATAACCATAAAACAAAATTATAACAAAACTTTTCCACAAGCTTATTCACATTACAAACAGGATAGTTTCAATGAATTTTTTACTTTTCCACATTATCCACAATAAACGCCTCACTTATCCACACTATGCACAGTTTAACACCAACTTATCCACAATAAGCTTTTTTCATTCTGTATTTTTATAAGATTTTTATCCACAAAAAAACTCTTCTTATCCAGAAGAGTTACTAATTATATATTTCGATATCAAGTCCAGGATTAGCATTAAGGGAAAGGTCGGCTCTAATTCCTTTGTCGAACATCACACTTCCGGCCGCCGCAATCATCGCCGCATTATCAGTACATAGTGATAACGGCGGAATAACTAATTCAATCCCAGGTTTCCCTGAAAAGGCCTTATCCAACGCATGTCTGAGACCTTTATTTGCAGCAACACCGCCTGCAACGACTACCTGTTCTACTCCATATTCTACAACAGCCTTTTCAGTTTTCTTCACTAACACTTCAATCACGCTTTCTTGAAAGCTTGCTGCCAAGTCTTCAGGGGCAATCACTTCACCGCGTTGTTCGGCATTATGAACCGTATTAATAACAGCCGATTTCAAACCGCTAAAGCTAAAATCATAGGAACCTTCCTCTAACCATGCCCGGGGCAAATTAATCGTTGGATTTCCAGCCTGCGCCAAACGATCAATATGAGGACCGCCAGGATAGGGCATGTTTAATGTCCTAGTCCCCTATTTTCACCGTTTGTGGAAAATCCTTTGTTAAAAATTTGATCTTGCAGTTC
>Ga0115848_100787_pt1 | contig 12974 bp, 11 predicted proteins | sample InSIn3gowninarea_FD_83862 | JGI IMG/M metagenome (GOLD analysis project Ga0115848, IMG submission 83862) | reverse complement strand
TGAAATATGTATGATGATGCAGCTATAGGAGATTATCTTCATGAGATATAGGTTCAAACCACTATTTCTAGAGCTACAAGTCAAGATATTTGCGATATAGTGGGCATGGCTTCACAGTGTGGGTTTGGGATATACCAATATTATCCATAAGGTGGTGGTCAACTTTGGGTATGTCATAGTACTATGTGAGTAGTAGGATTCTTCCACCAACATGTTTCCCTTTCCTACAAGTGAGCTTAATATCATGCTACAGGATATTTGGTGCATACTGAGGCTTTCGATAGAGGGAGCTCCAGTACTAGGGCTAATAGATGAGGTTGGTCGAGATGCAACAATAATCCATGTAGTGGGGTCATAGTGATGATATTTGAGGTGGAGGAATGATAACTTCAAGTATGAGTATGCCTATGAGAATGGATTGATTGATAGACCCACATGCTTCACCATGATAGTGATCACATTCTTTACATTGCCAAACTCTTTAGGTTGCAAGTTTCTATGGAAAATCTACAAGCTACTAAAGGAGATGAGAGAAAAGGGGATCGTATTTGCATGGGATCCAAAATTCCTTGCATAGCTATACCATGAGCTCTAGGAGATCACTACAAGATTAAGGATAGGGATATGCTGCTCATTGCTCCTATAGGTTTGGGATTGGGAGCATATATCCATCGAGAGGCCACCAAGATTTCCATTTAATGTACATGCTCAGGATGCACTATCATTCAAGAAGCCTAGCATAGAGCACCCATATATGATGCATTGGTCCATGGATCACTTAGATGCAAGCGATAGAGTCTTTTAAGGGCAAGTGATCTACTTCCAAAGATGGTTCATGTTGATATAGGATATATATATAATATGAAGGTCGTATAAGATGGGGATGAGATAGGCTAATGATATAGTACATCTAGCATGGGTTAGGAGATCCAAATAGGTGAGATCATGCCATGAATTTAGAGAGTACTCTGAGTATGGAAGAGTACTCAAGCAACATTGCTACATACAAAGATTTCCTCCTGCATCAATGAGGTATAACTCAAATAATGGATGAGATAAGATGCTATGGGTTACCTATTAGGAGATGTACCCAAATATTGATAGTGATGAAGAGGATGGAGGTCCTCAAGATGATGTAATAACATAGTGTAAATACCTTAAAATCATTCATGCACCTAACATAGGTGATTTATGATGATTTGATCTGACTTATATCTCATCACGATCACATCAACCTTTTATCTCATTTTGTCATATCAATGGGGTCAATTTTTGGTAACTTCATCTTGGTTACCACTAATTTGACTCTATCGCTAACTAGCCCACCAGTTAGTGGAATGACTAACTGGTTGGGTCTAAAATCGTAATTGGTCCATCGGCTAGTCATTGTGTAAAGTTTAAAGGTCAATTTCAAATCATTTCCTTCTTCTTGCTTCTTGATTTAACTTTGAATTTTGAGCTCACTCATGGATTTTTGATAGTCTGCTATTGCTAAAATACCTTGGCCATCAATCCCATCATTATTGTTATATTAAGAGGCTTCCCTTTCACTCCCATCAAGATAAAGGAACATTCAATCATATTTTACAAGGGTCAAAGGGGTAAGTGCTTATGGTACTTTGGATTTTTGAGTTGGCTTATCTTATTTCAATCATTTTTGCAGGTATGTAAGAAGCATATTGGGAGCAAGCCCAATCATTGTATCCTTATCATTTACTAGTTTATGATTGTGCATGGTTGCATACTAGTGTCCTTCATAGGTTTGACCCCTCTTGGGCCCAAACTTAGCTTAGATTTTAGTTTGTTATTTCCTTACAAATAACATTAATCATAGGTTTAGATTTACATCATAGGCATAATCTATTTTTCTATTATCTTATTGATTCAAGACTAGGAAGGCTTACTAGTTATTAAGCATCTTAATGTATTGATCCTAAGGTCTTAAGGACCTAGGGTTTATAAGTCTCCTCTTGTGTTTAATCATTGTAGGTCTTCCCTCCCTATTGGAGCCTCAAGAGCAAAGGAAAATCTCTCAACTCACCTCTTGCATTTTATCTTATTTCATCTAATCATATCAAGACTAAAATAAGCATAAACATAATTGAGCATCATAAGATTTATCAAGAACATCTTAAAAGAGCATTCAACAAGAAGGTCCAATCTTACGAGTTCCATATTAGTGATATTGTTCTCAAGGAGAATAAACAACAATCCCATCTCAAGCATCCCTTTCACGATAAGTTTGGCTAATCCCCTACTTGGTGAAGCACAAGGTTAGCTTGAGTGTGTACTATCTTGCAGAATTGAAAGGATGAAAAGAACTTGAACCTATCAACATCCTTTCTATTATTGATCATTTATTATCTCTATCATTCTCATCTTGTCATCTATCATTTTAAGTTATTTTTTCATTTGCATCTTGATCACTATTATCCAATCCATCAGTGCCATGCTGGGGAAGGAACCTCATACATAGGTCTCTCTTCCCTACTTGGATATTTATCATATTACATCTTTCATCCTTGATGTCCCTTGATCATGTCATCAGGAATTGATACTAGATCTTATCTCTCCTCTATGATGATTCACCAATGCTCATCGTGGGGTAGGAAAATAGTCATTCATCTCCTTGTCACCATGCACCAGAGCATTCAATTGTTCTCATTTTTCTTATCATCCATTCATTGCTTACATTATTCAAGTCATTTGGTATCAATCTTGGTCCTCCTCTAGAGTCGGGACCATTGGACATTATCTCTCAATTTACCAGCAGAGCAAGCACACTCCTGAACATATGTGGAAGTTGGTACCTTATGTTCTTAGATAAACTAAATATCTTTCTTTTCTATTTTCTTGTATTCTATCATATCTTTGATATTGTTGTATGTCTTTTCATCTATCTTATCATCTTATCCCATTCATGACTCCCTATGAGGATACAACTACTTGGGTCATAGTTATTTTAGGTTTCCTTTTTATCTTTCCCTTGAGTTTGATGATAGGCTGTAACTACCATGGTTTCTAAGGGAAGTCCTTATGTTACAAATAACTCATGACACGTTTGGACATCTTTCAGTGCTTTATCTTTACTTCATCATTTTACACTTTTTATCTTTTTTATCACTTATATTTTCATATTTAAGTGCCCTTATTTCTGATGATGAGGTAGTTTTACATTTTATTTATCATTGATCTTCATGTCTCTCATCTCTATTTTGATCATTCTATTCATTTCATTAGTTTTCATGCTTACCCTACATCTCCACTTGGCCATGTGATATACCTCAGTAAGCATGTTAGTTTTCTTAATATTTCCCATCTATTTTTTGAACTTAGTCTTTTATTATATTTTTATATCATGTTAAGTCATCCTGTGAAGTTTCATCAAGTTTCATCATCATTTGTTAGGGTTTCAAATTTTAGGGATGTCAATTTTGAAATATGATCCCTATGAAAATTAGCCATCTAAATTATCATTTTTTAGCATCAAATGATTTCTATTTCTAGATCTATCTTTTTCTCGTATTTCATCGTTGTTCACACAATTTCCATGTTAAATTTTAGGTCTTTTCATCATGGTTTGATAGTTTTTCAAACATCATTTATGGGGCTACTTGGAATGGTACCCTTTTAGTGACTACTGAAGGGTGTCACATTTTGATAATTTACTTCCGATTTGGGCTTCGTAAATAGGTCAAACAAGCTCCATTTTTTGAATTGTTTAATCCTATGGTTAGACTGTTGTACCGTGTATCATATCATCAAGCTACCTCATCGTATCATCCATGTGGATGTTTGTTATGGTTCATCAAAGTTTGTAATTTTTCACTTTTCCCAAAGTGTTGTTTTTGTATTAAGCTTATTTTGGATCATTTCGGATACCTACTGATAGTCTCCCGGTATGGTACTTGTTTGAATTTGTTATATTTTGCATAATTCAAGTGTTTGGGTGTGGACATTATCATGCACATCTTACCTCATTTTTTGTTCTCTTTTGTTGAAATTTTGGCAACATGTCGACTTATATTTGTCCATGTCTTCACTTTTATTTCATCACTATCTTGTCTTTTTATCTTTCTAATTCATTGTTATGATCCTTTTATGATTGTTTATCTTGTTATGTGTGTTCATTTTATCCATTGTGTTCTTTGTACATTGTTATCATACCTTTTTATAATTTCTATTCCTTTCTTATCATGTATTATTCATTACTTTTAGTGTGGTTAAACATACATGTTTATTTTTCATGTGTGTTTATCCATACATGTTTATTTTATCCTTTTATGTGTGTTGTCCATGCATTCTTCTTTCATGTGGTTAAACATACATGTTCATTTTATCATTTGTGTCTTTATCCATACATGCTCATTATCCTTTTGTATGGTTAAGCATATATGTTTGTTATCCATTATGTGTTTATTCATACAAGTTCTTTTGTCATGCATTCTATGTAATTTATTTTCTATTGCATCCAGTGTCTCATAAGTAAGCATCCGTAAGCATACATTCATAAATACAAATATACACATATATATCCATAATCATAAACATATCATATCATATCAAATGTATATACATCCATTGTATCCATAAATACACATATACATCTACAGTGTCTCATAGTATATCATGTTCATACATAATCATACAAAATCTCACCCTCGAGTGCTTGGCAAAATAAGTATCTATCATGTGCATCTAGTCTAGTCTTATCTCATGTTGGGGGATGTAGGACTCTCTCTTGAGCCCTTCATCATCCTTGATGGGCCTAAAGCATATCTTCTTGGTACCTATGGTACTTGGAATCCCTATGTGCTCTATGTGTCAGCACTAATGGCCTTGCTATTGCTTTCTCTATGCACACTCCTCTAGGAGATCACCATCATTTGAGTGTATGTCTAACTTTATGATTGGCTCCTTCCACCCAATGATGGCTCCATCACTGTTATCTCGACTGCAATGAGATGGCTCTGAAATATCGTCACTCTCATTGCCTCTCATTGCCATTGTTGCTAGGCTAGCTGAAGGGCTTGGGGAGAAAATATCCCAATTTGAACTCCTATCCCTACATTAGATGCATCTATTTGCATGACCACCTCTATGCGCAACACCTTGATCCTAGCCTATGTAGCCAAAATTTATGTTTTCCTTTGCAGTGCTCCTTGAGCCACTATCAACTACAACTGTAGCATGTTCTTATATGTAGTCATGATATTAAGATATGCTTGTAGCCTATCCCTAGCCTAGATAGTGGTATCTCATTCTACTACCACCAATGCCTCATAAACCTCATGTTGGCTCATAAATCCCATGAGGGCAATGTCAAAATCTCTATCCCTAAGTCCACCCTATAGCTCCTTAATCCCTAGGACTAGAGATGTTGCTCCCCCTACTACCTATGATGACCTTGCTAGTCCTACTATTGCCTTGATTGGTGGTGGTGATGGTAATGGTCTTGCCTATGCCCTTGCTACTGGTGGTGGCCCTACTGGTGCTCTTGTTAGTGGTGGAGGTGCTTGTATCACTCCATCAATCACTACTCGCTCCCTTTAGGGATCCCACCATGCTATGTATCTAACTATCACACCCATCATCTAGAGGTATATATGCCCCCCTGGGTAAGCCCATTTATTTCTATATCCTCTTGTAGATGATCAAATCTAGAGGGATATCCTATCAAATCTTAAACTATCAAGTGTCCCACTCATAGGAGAACATATTCACATCCCAGGTCCTCTTTCTACGCACATCATGAGATTAACACACTCATACCATTTGATTTGCATCCTTTGCCCATGTAGGTACACCTTACCATGGCCAAAAGATGACATCCTCTGCTCTCAAACTCATCCACATGCCTTGATGCCATGTGTACATGCCCTCATATGGTCATCTCTTTGATAAATCATACTCTCTCACCCATCATCAGGTATAAGGTAGCTCTCACCCTGCCACATACACTTTTTTCTGGTCTGTCACTACCACACCATGTATATTAAATGGCAGTCTATGGGGCCATGCCACTCACATGTGCCACCATGCCTATATTTGAATCAATAGTGATCCAATAATACCAACTCACCCTCTCTGCATGTTTGCTAGTTTCCTATAGATTTGTTGGATGATCATAGGTGCCTATGCAAAAATGGCCTCATTCTCCATGATATCACTAATAAAATCCAACATATTCTAGGGAATTTGATATCCATTGGTATCTGGAAGAAGAAAGTTGCTATGATAATCATGACTATAGTCTACTGGGCTATCAATAGCCCCTCTTTATATGCTTCAATGTAGTCCACATCATCATGGCTAGTGCTAACCACCTACCATCCATACTCGAATATGTGCTACATGGTCAATCTTCTCTATGATGACTTTATAATCATCCTACCCTTTACCAAAACCCTAATTATCCAATATATATCCTTAATAGTAATGATCATCTCTCCTATCGAGAAGTAAAAAGTATTATGTTGACCATCCCAATGCTCCACCACGGTGTAAACATATATTTGGTTGATGATCACCATCCTTAGGCATGCTACTCCTATCAACCTGATTGTATCAAGCCAGATCTAATTTGCATCATCCAAGGCCCTACAAATATCCTAAAATATGGGCCTAAACTTATATTAGGTCTTCACCTGATATCAGTTCAATTATTTATATTAGTCCTTTTTATTTGAGTTATTTCTTTGCTTTATTCTTTTCTAAGTCAATCCTCTCTTTTTTAAATCAATGTTTTGTCATATGATCAATGTTTTTGTGTCTAGTCTTATCTTAGTTTCTATTTCCTAGAGTTTTTAGGTTTATCTTATCCATTTTTATCTTTTTATCTTAGCTAACCTCCTAAAGGCTGGCTAGTCTGGTTTAACCAGTTCGTGTAGATCGATTAGCTAACTGGTCGATCAATTGGATAGCCAGCCCTAGGTCCACCCAACTTGGTGCTAATTGGTGAAATGTAAGTTGGCCCCTAAATTGAGATCAGTTTGCACCCCACCGATTGATAGAGCTGAGGTGCAACCATCTATATGATGACCCTTTTGATCTTATTTTGCATTTTTGGGTTAAATTTGATCCAAATTTAGGTTTTACTCCACCTAAGTTTATATATGTCTTGATGCAATAATTTTGGCCCTAAGTTTGCAAGTTTTCATCTACCATGTTTGTCAAATTTTGAAGCCCTAGTTTTGTTTTGTTTTTTTTTTTATACCATTTTTATCATTTTCTAGCAATTTTGATCATCAAATTTTAATTTTAATTTTCTCTATTAATCTACGTGTGATCTACTTAGCTACTTTTTCAATTTGTAAATTAGGTAATATTTTTTGAAACTTACTTGCTTATGCAAGCAATCATCTCCTCCTCCTGGTGGCCTATGTGGTGGGCCCTGTCCCCTATTGACTACCACTACTATCTCATCTAGTCAACTTGATCTCCTCTGCATAGCTATCATGCTCTTGATAGCAAGTTAATCTCTTTGTAGTCAAAGCTCAAATAATTGAGAGATAAGTATGTAAACTGGTAAATGAGTCTAAATTTTTAAGTTTTATACCCACTAACCCCCAACCTTCCTGTTGGCTAGTCCTAACTGGTCCCCTAGGAGGTGACTAGTCTTTTTATAATTTTCTTACCTATTTTTGATCTCATTTCATTTATTTTTCCTCTTATCAATCGATAAGCTAGTTATGGACCTATCCTAGCCCATATTCCACCATCCCACTCGAGAGGGATCTCATCCTTTCATTTTTATGATCTCGATCATCGTGATCTTATCAAGCACCTCCTAGGTGCGATCAACTTTTTATATTTTTGAAAGTTTTTAACATATTTATTTTTCTTTTTTTAATCCTTAGCATATCAACTTTTTTTATCATATCAATTGTTATCATTTTTTGATCATATCTTTTATCAAGCATCATATGCCTACATGCTATGGTCTAACACTTGTTAGGCCTATGAGCTTGTGAGCCTACAATCCTTTTACCTTCACCTATTGGGGTAAAGTAGATATATCTTATCATCTTATCAAGCATCGTAGTTCTACACACTGTGGTCCAATGTTTGGTAGATCTATGAGCCTATGCCTCTCTTCTTTCTGACTCAATCTTACATGACCTATCATGTACCAAAAATAGATTTGAGTTGAATGCTCAGGATGATCTTATATGACCTATCATATGCCAAAACTAGCTCTTATCTTGATCGATACATTTTTACCCTTCGACTGTTGGGTCAAAGCAAAGACCATTTTCATTTTTCATTTTCACCCTTCGACTGCTGGGGCCAAGTAGAGATCATTTTCATTTTCATTTTCACCTTTCAACTGCTGAGTTAAAGCAAAAATCATTCTTATTTTTTATCTTTTCCTTCAACTGTTGGGGTAAAGTAGAGATGATTTATTTTTTTGTTGTTCAGTTCCACCCTATGATTTTCAATTTTATTTTTATGATCATTTATTTTTTGAGCATTTTATACTTTATCATTTTGTAGTACCAATCAATTATCACATGACAATGTTAGAACCATAAGGTGTTATAGCCATAGGTACTTCTTTCGACATGAATTTATCACTTATTTTGTAGTATGTTTCTACCTTGGTACAGACTAGTTATGAGATGACAGTGTTGGTGTCATGAGATGTTATAGCCATATGTATCTTTAGCACAAATTTATCAATCCCATTATTTTTCATCAATCACATCACATTGCATACACTTTGCTTATTTTTGCATCTTACTTCATACCTCATGAACACCAGCACAAAAAGGGGCATTTGTAAACAACTCACAATTATTCATGCACCTAGTGTAGGTGATTCACGATGATTTGATCTGACTTATAACTCATCATGATCACATAAATCTTTTATCTTTTTTTATCATGTCAGTAGGGTCAATTATTGGTAACTTCATCTTGGTTACCACTAATTTGACTCTATCCCTAACTGGTCCATCGATTAGTGGAATGACTAATTGATTATGTCCAAAAACCTAATCGACCCACCAACTAGTCACTGTATAAATTTTAAAGGTTAATTTCAAATCATTTCCTTCTTCTTGCTTCTTGACATGACTTCAGATTTTGAGCTCACTCATGAGATTTTTGATAGTCTACTACTACTACAATACCTTGGCCATCAATCCCATCATCATTGTTCCATCAAAAGGCTTCCCTTTCACTCCCATTAAGGTAAAGAAGCATTCAATCATACTTTGCAAGTTTCAAAGGGGTAAGTTCTTGTGGTACTTTGGATTTTTGGGTTGGTTTATCTTGTTTCAATCATTTTTGCAGGTGTGTAAGAAGCATATTGGGAGAAAGCCCAATCATTATATCCTTAGTATTTACTAATTTATGATTATGCATGGTTGCATACTAGTGTCCTTTATAGGTTTGGCCCCTCTTGGGCTCAAACTTAGCTTAAATTTTAGTTTGTTATTTCCTTACTAATAGCATTAATCATAGGTTCAAATTTACACGATAGGCATAATTCATTTTTCTATTATCTTATTGATTCAAGACTAGGGAGGCTTACTAGCTATTGAGCAACTTCATGATTTGATCCTAGGGTATCAAATACCTAGGGTTTAGAAGTTTCCTCTTATGTTTAATTATAGGTCTTCCATCCCCATTGGAGCCTCAAGAGCAAAGGAAAATCTCTTAACTCACCTCTTACATTTTGTTTTATTTCCTCCAATCATATCAAGGCTAAAATAAGCAACACTATAGGTTTTACAATGTGTGCTATTTGGTAGGTTCCTTTTGTTGGTATTGTACCCCTCTCAATTTTATAGGCATCATATATAGAGGCCTACAAGGCATAGTTTGTGGCATAACATATACCAGGATGGTTTACCGAGCATCTAGAGGATGAGAGAGTAGGTCCAACACTAGATGCAATGTGCTTGATCTGAAGAAGATAATGATCCCCCCAATGAGGAGAGGAAGGGTTGGTGATCTAGGCTAAGTGGTGATTAATTGTACTAAAGGAGAGGATAGAAACCCTAGAGCACCAAGTGGTTAAGGATTAGAGAGTGCTAGCTAAGAGAGCATAGAGGATGGCATAGTAGGAGTGGATCTTAATGGATTAAGTCTGCTTAATAGTTTAGAGAGATCAAAGCCTACAATAGAGTATAATCCATGAGAAAGAGATTCACCTTAGATAGGCTAAGCTACATGAGAGGATCTGATACCTTGATCAACATCTTAGAGAGAATAGGTAGAGGGTTGAGATTAGGCCATTAGGTGGTAGCACACCTAGACCAAGGGAGGTAGCTTTGAGGCAAGTCATCATATAATTAGAGCATAGAATCGACCAGTTGGGTCGATATGTACAGTTACTAGAGACTAAGTAGACCCATGGAGGACTTGCCTTACCATACCCTACATGCATGAAAGAGAGCAAGACACACAAGATATAAGGGATACATATGAGTTTGAGAGGCATTACTGTAATGAGTTCCTCCTATGCAACCTCATGACCAAGAGATATGGTACACCATAATAAAGAGAGATTTGTAGAGAGCTCTCCCTCATCAGGATGACCAGGAGGTTTTTCTACTCCTTCCTCTAGATATATATGAGAGGAGAGATATTTCCTATGTTTTGCGAACTAGACCTAGGGGCTAGGCTAGAGATAGATGATACGGGTGATGGTCCCTAGATGACCATTTTGTAGCCCAATAACTCATTATATTGTTATGATGATTTTTTTGTACTCATTTTATGGCTTATACCATCAATTATACATTTATTATGGTTTGATTATATGAGTTGGCTTAAAAATTTGATGGATATATTTATACTAGTTTATGTTAGTGAGATGTGTATGGCATGCGATGGTTGGATTATGCATTGTTTTCTATAGTGTATGCATATGAGATGGTTATGATGTATGTATTTTATATTTTTGTATTTAAATGAATGAATTTTAGATGTATTTAAAGGACATGATGATACAATATGGGATTTTAAGGATCGAGTTCCATTTTAATGTGCTGAATGAGACCTTATTCCTCTTATTTTCGAAAATATGAGATGAAAGTCATTCAATGGTCCCCACCCATAGTGAGAAATAATAAAAATATGAATGATTAGCAACTATAAAATAAGTAGGTGGACACAACAAAGTAATGCATATAGGTTTCGAACTGACTTTCAACTTAATATGGAAGATGAGCTCTAGCCCCAATCAAACTAGGAAAGGTATGTCATCTAACAATTCCAAGATCCTTACGAATGATTAATAAAATAAAAATAATAGTGGAAATAAAAATACATTTCAACAATGATAAGTACATTAAATGATAGTAAAGGACGAGTGATTAGTGATCCCCATATGTCCAAAAAAGATAAAAAGCATTCAAAGCAAAGATCATCACAATATTGAACCCTAATTGTTAAGATCAAACTTGATGAAACAAGAGATTGGTATATGAAACAAGATCTTGAAAGCTACTTAATATATCCTACATAGGATTCTTATTTTAGATGGGATGATAGACTAAAAATCAATGCAACCAAGATTGACTTATATTGTAGAAATGATGAAAAAAACAAGATGAGATCAAGACATTGATGGTATTACATGATGATTAAGATAGGTATTTTTTAGGTTTTTTTAAAAAATCATTTTAAGAATACAAGATGCGGTAAAAATAAAAATAAAGGTCACACATAAACATCCAAAATCCATGCCACCCCCTATACATGGAAAGATCCAATATGAATAATGTTGATAGGTTCAGGATCTTCCATCCCTTATAAGGTGGCCAAATGATATGCTCCAAACTTGAACTTATGCTAGGTAACATAAGGACCCAACTAGTTTGGGCTGAACTTATCCCTCAAATTCCATGATAAGTATGATTGTTGTTGATTTTCTTTAAGTACAATATCACCAATTTGAAATTCTTGAGTCCTGACCCTCTTACTGTAAGCTTTTTAAAGATAATTTTGATAGAATTTAAAGTTCTTCAAGGCATTAACATGCCTTTCGTATAACAATACAAACTAGTCTAATTGAGCTAGATGTGCCTCGGGCTCTAGGAGAAGGTACTATAACTGAATGCATAAGGAAGGAATCTTTATCTAGGGGCATAACTACCTCAATCTCATATACTAAATAAAAAGATGTAACACCACTAAGAGTACAAATGCTAATTCTATAGGCCCATAGGATGAGCGGTATCTAAGTGTGCCAATCCCTATATGATATACTGGCCATTTTATTAAGGATAAAAACTATAGTTTTGTTAGTATAAATGGCTATGAATCCTTTAACAAAATCTCAATCAAATAGACAAGATTAGCTCTAAAGATTCAAATCCACTCTATCTAAATTCCTATGATTACAAATTGATAAAAGATAGGTTAAGAAATATCCCTTTGATGAAGTTAATTATGCATTTAATGCTCTTATACCTGAAAGGAAAATAAATAATGCTAGAAGGGATTTCACACCCCAAGTCCTTGGGATCTTAGAGTGATTCAAAAGAGGAGAAGCCCATAACTTACAAGATTGTAAGTTCCTTTTCTCTTGAATCAACAAGAAAGTAGAAAGCTTTAATATGCCTATGATGGAATGACTAGAATGATAAATTGACAATGCTAGTATGATAGTTGATAAAGATATTTAATGACAAATGTTTAATATATGAAAAATAATGCCCATGTTCAAAGATTTACAAATGTATCATCAATTGACAAAATAATGATAAATGCATGTAAAGAATTCACCTACAAGCATAAATCTACAAATGCAAGATGATAAAGATTCTTTCAAGCCTAAGATTTAGAACTAGAAAGGCTAAAACCCTAGGTTCAAAACCTTATGTATGATCTATCCCAAAGAATGCTTTTTATCTTTTTTGGACATATGGGGATCACTAATCACTCGTCCTTTACTATCATTTAATGTACTTATCATTGTTGAAATGTATTTTTATTTCCACTATTATTTTTATTTTATT
>Ga0115848_100729_pt1 | contig 12990 bp, 12 predicted proteins | sample InSIn3gowninarea_FD_83862 | JGI IMG/M metagenome (GOLD analysis project Ga0115848, IMG submission 83862) | reverse complement strand
TTGACTTGAGGAGTGTCGCAACAGCGGGACGCATAAATTTGGTAGAGACCGCAGGATGGTCTGACCCGTTACCTGATTACACCACCCTCAGTCATTGCTGGGGTGGTGTGGATGGCCCACGCCCACTAAAAACAACATCGTACAACTTGGAAGCACACAAACATGGACTACCGATGGGTGAACTGCCGAAGACATTCCGGGATGCTGTCACAATCGCTCTTCGCATCGGCATTTCTTGGCTGTGGATTGATAGTTTGTGCATTGTGCAGAATGACACCGGGGACTGGGAATCTGAGGCTGCAAGAATGGCTGCTGTATACGAAAACTCTTCCCTGACCATTGCAGCAACATCATCAACCAATTGCGAGGGCGGATGTGATATTGGATCTCGGGAGGCTGTTGTCATTGAGGGTATGACACCGCTTAGCTTCAAAACTCGCTATGAAGGGTCTGAGCCTGGGTCCGGTCAGAAGATCAAGCTCAAGCGTACCAAGACACCTTGGAGAAAACAATCTAAGATACCAGCCCTTCATACACGAGGATGGGCCTTGCAGGAAGCATCGCTATCTCGACGTATCCTACACATGGCAGATCATCACATGATATGGCAATGCCGACAACGTTTCGATCAAGAATTCGTCGACCTGCGTTTGTCCGGTATGGCTGGGGATGCCTTTCGGCAACATGGGTTTTTACTGAACGCACGGATCGGTTCAATTGATGACCCCACATGGAGAGGCCTGAGATACTTAATCAAAGAGCCCACAGCACTCTACAATGATATGTGGTGGACAATTGTCAAAAGCTATGCACTGAGGGAGTTCACGTATCCCTCAGATCGATTACCGGCACTTGCAGGAATGGTCGAGCATTACTCCAGAAAGCTACAGGATATATCTCTGCTCGGACTGTGGAAGGATACGATAGCATTCGACCTAGCATGGTCAATTGTTAGGGGAGAATTGCCCTTGGAAAGAACACTGCCCACATGGACTTGGTTATCATCTTCTGGCGTCCTAGTCCCATCATATCACTACCCGGCTGTCATGAAACCCATCACTCTTGATGGGTGGAACATCGAATGGGAAAGGCAACCTTACGTGTCAAAGCTTCTTCGAGGCACGCTCCATGTTAGCAGCAAAGTACTAAAAACAGATCTCAGAAACAGTATCTGCAGCTACAAAGACGTCCAGGCCAAGCTTCTCGAGCTCTGCGTCAGAGCGCACCCTCCTATTCCCGTGGAATTCGACGTGCATTACCGGAGCGACATCTTGCAAGCATACCAGACGGGGCATAACCTCGGATTGACGTTTATGTTGCTCTATATCTGGTCTGACTTTTTGGGTCGCAGGACGAAAGCTGCGTGTCTCGCGTTGCTGCCGTCGCCAAGCGATCCCTCCATGTACGTCCGAATTGGTGTTGGTAAGATCGAATACCGCTGGCCGGTACAAGACGATGATGGCGAGGAGAGTGATTTCGTGGACCTCTGTTTCGGACATTGGAAGCTTGCTTCTCTCACGCTCTGCTAGTTAGGAGTGTCTCCATCACGGAACTTTGACTTGACAAAAAGTCATCAACTTCGCTCGCTGCCTTCACCTAGGTTCATGGAGGCTTCTTCTTAGGTTTCCAATTTCGATCCTACAGCACCTTACCATGGCCGACTGCAACGTTTTGGATAGAGGACTTCGGGTATAATCAGAGCTCCTAGACACTTTCAATAGTTTCTGAGGTGACTACAACTTTTATCAGCTGCCTTTTCTTTTTGATTGCTCTTAACTGAATCCTTCTAGAATGCTTAGTGCTGTATCTGATTTATAAGACGTAGGGAGTTGGAGTAATACTTTCGATTCCACGAGACTTTTCCCATAATATGTTTCAGGTAAAGTCAAGTAGGGCGCAAGGCCCCTGATGGTCTTCGAAGCCGGTAGAAGGGACTGGAAGGTACGCATCTGATCGTAGCGAGCATATTTCATAGCTGATCATGACAACAAACGGTTGGAATGGCGCCGAGAAACTAAGGCATTCAAAAACATCCAAGATGAATACTGATCAAGTAGCATATTATATACAAGGGGAAATTACTCCGATCGAACGCATTACCCATCAACTAGCAATATGTGTGCCTTGTAACCTACGCCGAGAGACTTCTGAGTGGGTCGATCGGTCGCTAAGTAGATGGACATGTACACTGCTCAGAATACAGAACCTAATCGAAATGAATGCGCCACAGCTCTCTATCAACTCCAGCCTGAAATGAGCTCCTTGTGTGCAGCATCGCTATGTTGTCGTTAACGATGAGGTCTCCTTCCTGCCATGAGTGCCAGTAGCAGACCCTGCGATCATGCAGCAATGCCTCCAAAAGATCACACATGCTGTCATCCCCGTGCTCGATGGTCACCTCTGTTGGATCGAATCGCGTCTTCTCCTGTGGCCACCGCTCGTGGTATCTGAGACAAGGCTTTCCAGTTGCGGGATGCGCCACAATAAGCGACATGTCATGAATAGCAGACGCATCAAACGACGACGTCTTCACTGCCCAGGTCAAGTTTTCGAGAGATGTCAACGTCTTGTCGCTCGGCAGGTTATCGAACAGAATCTTGGAGCTTGCAAACAGTGTGAATCCGGTATTCTTCGGGCTCGGTGTGACAGCAGCGAAATACTGAAATCGCGGAGGCTTCGGGACCAGGTACTCGCTGCCATCGTCTCGAACGATCTTCTCAGTCTTGAACATGCCGTCGAAGTGGAACGGCATCCACTCTTGACTCAGCACGTTGTTCAGCCCCTGGCCCTCTGCGCCACGGTCCTTGACTTCCAGTACGAGACCGAACTTCCACGGTGTAGGAACACCCAGCTCGTAGGCCTTTGCGACATAAGCATCTCGATTCTTGGTTTGAGCGAAGCCTCGCAGAACGATTGGTGAGTTTAGCTCAGCGAGTTGGCGTACTTTCTGGGCGTCGATATCTTGGATGGCTAGAGCCTTGGGTCCTGCAGACGGCTTGATCATGACTCCGCAAGGGTACATTGGCTCGAATGTTACCGGTGCTGAACTGCCCCATTCGTACAACTGTGAGCGCTCGCGGAAGTGGCTTGGTCTTCCATCTTCGAACACGAGCTCCATGCTCGCATCTTCCTCGAATGTCGCGCGCTGATCCGCAAGCATCGTTCCGTCGAGCTTGATTGCAATTGCGCTGTGCCACGGGGTCACAGTTTTTTGGACCGGCAAAATGTTGATCGAGATTTTATCTTCGCCTGTACTTGGATGGATGGAGAGCCGGATGTGATTAGGGTAGTTCTCTCGGACTGCTCGAGCGAATGCCTCCCCGCGCTTGAGCATGGTCTTTGCGATGACTTCGACACCTCTCTTGAAGGCGCTCTTGGTCCGCCCCGGCCCAACGGGATATGTGCTGGCGAGGTCCAGAGCTAAAAACTTCAGATATCCACAGTATACCAATCGCTTGTTTTCGTTATCTTTGGCGTACGACTCGTTGGTCAATTTAGCCCAGTCGAAGCTGCTATAACGTTGCATCAACGCGAGACGAATTGAGGATGCAGTGGCGGCGTATGTCATAGCATCGCTGGCATCGCGAAGAGAAGGGATGCCAAGAAGATCCTTGAGTCTCGCAAACTCAAGATGTGTGTAGCCCTTCTTTTCGGTGAGTTGGCGTACTGCTTGCCCATAGGACCAGACGATGTTATCAGGTACGCCAAGCAAATCTGACGAAGTTAGTGATGAATACCAGCAGTAAGTCGTCTAACATACCGTTATAGACCAATCCATCTGAAACAATGGTCAAAGTTGCGCCAGGAGGGTATAGATCCTCAATCGCAGCGCATAGCCCATTCAAGTGTGCCAGAGCAATATCCTCAGCCTTGTCAGGGAGTGTTCCCAAGACTTTAACGCTGCTATTTGGACTCTTGAATGGAAAGGCTGGAAGTACCAACCGAACAGGCTCGCTATTCTTGACTGCTCGGTAGATAAACCCGAAGAACTTCAGTGTTCCCTCGTCACTCCGATCCTTGGCGTCCTTTGGTAGAGGAGGTTTGTACCGCAGAATGACTTCGAGAATAAGTTGGGATGTCTCTACGGCATCCGTTTGAAGGTTGTGTGGGGCTACATCTCTATCAGATGTACCGCCGCCAGTGCCAAAGAATAAAAGCATGGCTTCTGCGACTGGGGAATATCTGAATGTTGAGGGCGATGGCCGAGATCAGTATCGTGAGACAGATTTATGTGAGACTCTCCGGGCTTGGTTTGATGTATTGCCGTGATGTACGCCCTCACTGTCTCACTGCCTCATTCTTTCGATCTCGTTGGTCACAAGCCGCGATCAACCTCCTCGGTACGGCCAACTCTGCTCCGGTGGCGTCACTCAATCCTGCTTGAGGTTGTGACCCTCCTTAGCAGGATTGTGATTGTTTTGACCGCCACAAGAGATGAACCGTGTTCCTACTGTCCAGGCCGGAGTGGAGAGGGTGGTCACTATACCCGAGTTGTACTTCCCCGAACGGTTCGTACGGCCGGCAGAAAGTGACCTTCCTGATGCGCACCCACATCTATTGCATGATCAACAACGAAAGCTCCAGAACCCTTGAAGCCATCGGAAAGCCCCGTTACTTCACCGGCGGTGCGGCCTAAAACGGTAAAGTCGGCCTACGGCTTCATTCCGCTTGCTTACCACTGCTACATCCACCTGTCAAGCTCAACGGCTTTGTGCAAGATTCGATGTAACAAACATTCCCCTATCCATTATTGGAGTTTCATGTTAAGGTGATCAGAAGTAACAGGAGGACATTGCCTGCAAAAGAAGCTGCCGTGGTTCTCGATCAGCCGGTCAGGTCACGCCTCCACTTCTTTTTATCTATTGATGTAATGTCAGTTTACCACAATTTGGAATCAATTAAAGAACAAAAGAAGCTTTGGAAATGCATTACAGCAAATCCCAACCAAAATGCCTCCAAGTATTGCACCTTGGAGCCAAGTCTTCGCAGGGTTTCTCCTGATGTTCAACTCATGGTCAGCCATCTCCTCATGCAGATACAACCAACCTAACAATGTGATCAGGGGACTTATCAATGCATTCGGAGTATTCCTCGAATACTACAGTTCATACAACCCCGCACTGTCGACACCATCGTCAATCTCATGGATAGGCACCCTCCAGACTTTCCTCTTGCTGGCATGTGGCTCTGCGACCGGATCCTTCGTCGATAGAGGTCATGCACAATTGATATCTTTCATCGGTTGTGCGCTCATCACCCTTGGGCTACTTTCCACGTCGTTCAGTGGAGAGTTCACACCCGAGCAGCACCCTGTGTACTATCAAGTGTTGCTCTCGCAAGGCGTGCTCTCAGGACTTGGAATGAGCTTGCTTCTCGTTCCATCTACAGCGATTGTTCCCACTTATTTCACGCAAAATCGAGCTCTTGCCGTCGGTCTCGCCAATACGGGCGCTTCGCTGGGTGGGATCGTGTATCCCATTCTCACTCGGCGCCTGCTAGCTGAAGTTGGCTTCAGCTGGGCTCTGCGAGCAACTGCACTAGTTGTTCTCCTTTCGGCTGGTGTTGGAGGTCTTGTCCTCCGACAAAGATCTGAGTTGACGAAGAACCCAGCGAAGCGCACTCTTTACCAATTCAGCTGTCTGAAAGACCCTGAGTATGCTCTGTTCGTTGCTGGCGTTTTCTTTGCATTCGCGGGTTCCTACATTCCGTACTTTTACGTCAGTGCTTGGACGCGCGATACCACTTTCCCACTGCATGGTTTGAGCCCATACTATCTGGTCAGCATCATGAATGCTGGCGGTCTATTCGGCCGAATCATCCCCAACTTCTTGGCCGACTCATTTCTTTCTGGTCCGGTGCTCACTCAAGCACTAGCGGCAATCGCTTGCGGCGCTCTCGCAGCTGGTTGGACATATATCGATGCATCTCTCGCGGGACTGATAGTCTGGATTGTTGCATATGGCTTCGCTAGTGGGTGTATCATCAGCCTCATCCCGGCCAGTGCGGCCATGCTGACACAGGACATGAGCACACTTGGGGGACGGATCGGTGTATTGTTTGCGGGTAATGCAATCGCGTGCTTGATCGGCAACCCCGCTGCGGGTACTATACAGCGGACGACTGCATCCGGTTGGAGAGGTCTGGCAACTTATTGCGCAGTTTTGAACGTCGTGGGTGGTTGTCTGTTGGTAGTCTGTTGGATGTTCAATGTTCGCCGTAAGAAGAGCTCATTCCGGCCGGATAGGATTCAATCGTGAACAATCAAAGATCAAGTGCGACCAATAAATAGTGTAGCCACCTTAGAGACATTTTAAGTTGTGTAAGACCTGCCAGTCGCACTCCGATTAAGGTGTTGGCTTACAGTGTGCTCGGCGTCCAGTCGGCCCTGGTAAGGTGCTGTAAGGAGTAGTTGTGATAACAGCAAGAATAATCTGAGGCCAAGGACCATGTTGATGAAGGGAGGCATGTGCGATGGAAACGGCACTTGCAACCTTGGCGGTGTTGTTCACGTCACACTTCCAACTACCGAGGCAAGCGCGACTTGTGCTTCACGCATGTCAGCAAATGCAAACTTTCCTCTGCAACCTCGATGTCAGAATGAAGTCGAAAATCGCTTGCGCCTCAAGTTTGGTTACGTCGCGTATTAGATTAGCTTGTGGTCAAGGGGAACCTGTGTTCGCCACAACCGCTCCACTCCGGTCCGAACCGGTAGCTTCCTTTCCAGTACGTATCCGCTCGTATTAGCACATTGCAAATTTCCTTTCTGAGCCCCCGGCGCCATGTTTCCAATAATAACGTGCTATTGGGGGAGACTGAGGCAAAACATTTAGAGTTTCTGACCACCTCTGCCAAGACCATAAGGATTCAGGTGTCCTATCTCGAATTACTTGAGGACCTACCTCCGATATCACCCTGGTCCGCTCGATCACACCCTGGATAGATTGTCTGACTCGGATCCCGGACACAAGAAGTGGATGGCGAGCCATCCCCAATGGTTTGAGAAGCTGCGGAATCAGTCCGCTGTAGCACCATAGTCCATCACACATGCCGAATCGAGTAACAAGCCCCATGAGCATTCGATCTGCTCAAAATCGAGGTTCTGGGAAACCACAGCCCGGTGTCGATTTGTATCGAATGGCTTGATGTCACATTCTCAGTCAAAGGAACCAACAAGCGCTTCTGACAGACTTTGAGAACAACAATCCATGTCAAATTGTTGATCATGGCCATTCCGGAAGACTTCAATAATGACGGTGCTATTGGAGAAGCGCATTTAGAATCCCTCAAGCCAATAGAGGAGGTTGAACTTCTCATCGTAGGAGGTAGGTGCACTACACCAAGTATTGATACATAATCAGCAACACCAAAATTCTAACTCTTGTAGCTGGACCGACAGGCTTGTTATCAGCATTACTCGCGCGACAGCTCGGAATCAGCGTCTGCGTTCTCGATGCTAAAGAAGGACCTCTGGAGGTCGGTGGTGCGGATGCAATCACCGCTCGCACACAGCAATACCTGGAGGTAGTCGGTAACGGTGAGACAACTAAGAGAACGGATGCAGGCATCTTGGAAGAGCTCCTAAGCCGTGGAGTGAAGTGCAATAGTAAGTCGATCGTCGACGTAATGTCCAAGGAGATTCACTGCTAACTAATTCTAAAGCAAGCACGACCTATGCGGATGGAGAGTTCACAAGTCGTCAGAGTAAATGGTGGAATGGCATACCTCACACTTTCTACAACAACCTCCTCATGATCGGTCAGCCATTCATAGAACGCCATTTTGCCTCACATATCGATGTGCCAGTTCACTACAGCGAGCCCGCGTTGTCATTCTCTCATACAACGTCACCCTTTGGAGTAGTAGTGCAGACACTGAAGCGTACGATACGCACCAGTTACTGTCTCGCAGCTGACGGGGCTCGTAGTTTTATGAGATATGAGCTGGGTATTGGCTGGGAGGGAACGAAACCAAACATGGTGTGGGCGGTGCTGGACTGCTGGATTGACACCACATTTCCCGTCACGAGGGAGATTGTGACACTTCAAGTTGATGGAGAGTCGAGGATGGCTTGGATTCCGCGGTGGGTACACTACTACTGAAAGTTAGAGTACAAGCTTACTGATCTGCCTGCAGTGAACGCGGCATGCAACGCTTCTATGTTCTGCTCGATGGTGAGATCACACAGGAGAAGACCGAAGCCTCGATCCGACGACACATGGCACCACACACAGTCGAGTTTACACATATCGAGTGGTTCAGCAAATTTGAGAGTAAGACTTTCCTCTTCCTACCCTTCCTTCTCTACAGCAAGTAGACACTAACGCCTTTTCCAGTCAAAGAGCGCGTCGCCTCGACATTCACTCATCCTACACCAGCGGGCCCCTTCATTCTCGCCGGCGACGCCGCACACGTGCACTCCGTCAACGGCGGCCAAGGCATGAACACGGGTCTTTGCGACGCCTTCAACCTTATCTGGCGCCTGCACTTCCTGCTCCGCCACCCTGCCCTCCCTCAATCCACACGCGACTCCCTCCTCGCAAGCTACGACACCGAGCGCCGCTCCACAGCGACGCATGTCATCGATGTGGCCGCCAAACTCGTCCGCAGCACCCTCGCTGCCGCAAAGCAATACGTCCAGCTGATTGAGCAGAACGCTGGCTTCATCACGGGTATGGGCGTACAGTATGCCGGACTCTCCTCGCCGCGGGTGCGTGACTCGAAGCGCGGCGTTTGGGAAGCAGGCCATCGCGCGCCCGACTTGTGGCTCGATGACTCGCGGACCGGCGACGCGGTCAGACTGTACCAGAAGATGCTGTATGGGCGGTATCTTCTCGTGCTTGTCGGGTCAGCGAGGGAGGTTGTAGTTCAGAAACCAGAGTTTGTCACTGTGCTGCGGATGGCGTGTCTGAAGGCGAAGCAGGTGGGCGTCCAGACACGGGGCCAAATCGCCATGGATGGGCTTGTTCATGCTGATGCGTTTGGCTGCTCATATATCCGGAAAGGAGACGAGTATGCGGTGCTCGTACGTCCGGATTGCTATGTCGAATATGTTGCCGGCGTGGACGAGGTGCTGCAGTATGTGGAACACCACCTGCCAGGGCTCGTTACTAGCGGATGCGAGTAACGATATGGCCTGGAACATTGTAAAACGTTGTATTTAGTGGCTCTCTAAGGCTCTAGTCATTCATCAATGGCATCTCCCAACCTGAACTGTCCAGCTTCCACTTCAACACGACACCTGCGGCTCACTCTTCAACATCAAGCCATCAGTCCCGAATCGAGTAGTTTGAGCGTAAAAATGCAGTGCATTAACGATGCGTGATCGACCATACCGATATCCCCTCTACGCCAGTTTCTTCCTTCTACCTCTAGTTTCTAACGACAGATACCGTGATCTTCTAACGAAAGGATACCTCTACGCAAGCCTATTTAGAGGCTTGCCGTCCCCGCTCACGCATACCGTGTTCAAGATGGTGAACCCCCGTTCGGAACTGGCGACGGCAGCTCGTTAACAGGCGGAACATCGGCAGCTGCCGCCGCGCCTACGTCCGCTCTGCGCTCCTCGCTCCTCCCTCGCTCAGCAGCTTCGGGATCCACAGCTTCCTTTTTCAGCCCGTTGCTGCTGGGGTTGCTGTTACTGCGACGCTCAAAAGCCTCCTTCTCGGACAAGTCGATGGCGACGAAGGACTTGGGGAGTTTGACACTGCAAGGCGTCAGTATAATGCTTGAATGACTAGTCAAAATGTTCGAATACGTACGTGTGGAACTTCGCCCTCAAGGTCTCGAGGACCTCCTTCCAGTCCTGGTGTGCGGTCAGACTGCGGCGGGGCGAGAATCCGATCATGTGGCGCGAGTCGAGTTGCACGTCCAGCGGTGCAAATGCGTGGCAACCAGGCGACAAGGTGATGCGAATACTGTAGTTGAAAGTGTGTGGAGCGTTGTCAGTGCTTGCATTCTCGGACTCGTACAGTTCGAAGTTGATCTGCGAGAGGTAGTCGAGCTCGGGGATGGCGTTTCGTTCGATCTTGGCCTTGATGCCACCTTCAAGAATGCAATTAAGCAGTGTGTAGATATGCGATTCCTTGGTGAAATAGAAGAAGCATTTCGGTGCTTCGGAAGCTTGCATTTCTTCCAGGTCACCAACAATCTCCTTCAGCAAGGGTAGCGAGGTGAGGAGACCGATCTCCAACTTCTCTTCCGACTCGATACCGTACTCTTGCGGACCGATGTAGTCAAAGAGTACCTTGCAAAGGTGATACATCTCGCGCAACTTGACCAAGCGAGCGTCCATTTGCGCCTTGGACGCAGCGTTACCCATGCCTGTATACAATTTGAAGTATGACTCGTTGACGTATGATGGTGGGCCAGAAGGCTGCTTTGCAACCTCGGACGGCCGTCTGAAGCCCATGCGCCGGGCAATGCTACCACGCTCGTGAAGTTTCTCCGTACTACCTTCCTTCGCGTCTGACCTCGCCTCAGGCATTGAAGACTCGTCTGACGCTTTTGACTTGGGAGCATCCACGATGGCTTCCTCATCTATGAATGTGTCATCGGGTGTAAAGACCCACTCGAGGAAAGGTCGATTATGGAGAGCATCAAACTTCATCGTGTCGTAAAGCTCAGAGATCTTACTAGGATCGACCTTATCTGCATCCTTGAATTCTTTGAAAAGTTTCTCCCAACGCTCTTTGAACAGCTCTGGACCCTCGTTGCAACACCATCGTGACTGGATGTGATTGACATTTGTGTACTTCGACTGTGCAGGACCACCATCGGCGGTCGGAGGCGAGGCGAGCGCGTTGAGGGACGAAATGGCTTCAGACTCGATCTTCTTGAAGTTGTGGTTCATTACTCGTTGATGGAACTTGATGAGAGCTACGACTTGTCGCACGACAATGTAGGGCTCGGCAACATCCTTTGGCCATGCGAACTGTGGCGGCGCTTTATCGCCAGCACGGAGAAGTGTCTTAAGTCTCTTCTTGACCTTGTCCATAACGTCCTTCGCGGCATTCGAGTCGTCCAACAAGTCCTTACGCACGTGAATTTGTTCTGATGGATATTGATCTTTTTCGAGGAAAGACGCTCCAAAGATCTGTGCGCTGGTGGTGACCCGGCGTTCTGAACTGCTGAAGATGTGCACTTCATCGAGAACATCACGGTTCATGAGCAGCAAGTCGTTGCGCAGGTTAGCTCCCATATCCTGAGTCTGGTGACGAGCTGAGTGAGTCGGCTCGCCACCCCACTTGATGATCAGTTGCAATTTATCGAGTACCATGTTGTTGTCCTGTGCTGTAATCCGAGATAGTGTCACTCCAGACATTGAATCGCTCCTATTCTTCATATGTTCAGGGTCGTTCTCGTTGCTGCTTTCATTACCTGCATCGCGGAGAACGCTGGATGTTGAGCCCTGTCGTTGTCTCTCAGGAGACTCTTCAGGAAGTGTCTCGCCCGGCAGAAGCTCGTCCTTTCTTCTCTTGCGGAACATAGGTTTGATTTGTACCTTGGTCCCAGGCCACGGGCCTTTCTTTTGCAAATACAGCTGTAGTTCACGGAGTTTCTTCGGGTCCTCCAGCTTCTCATCTAAGGCTACCTTGACGGCATCGCTGACGCTCTGTAGAGCAGGCTCGCCAATCAACAACACTTCGGCCTGATGTCCCTTGAGCAAATCCACGAACGGCTGTGCGTGGAACGTGTACTTGAACTTCTGTTTTGGCGTCCGGTCAGCATGTCGAATGACAGACACGACGCCCTTGAGCTTCCATTGCGCTTTCGAAGCTGGTGGAGGCACGGGAATTTGAAGGTCTTCGGAAAGCGACCGTTCAGGCTCGATGGCGTATTCTTCGTCACGAACGGCGGGTGGTGGTAGGAGATCCGGCTCGGAGGCAGGTGCAGGAGGTACGGTACCAGCTGTGGGTGGACTAAAGACTGTAGTGGGATCGGACTTCTCGAGAGTAGGACTAGCTGCAATAGGAGTGGTATTTAGCGAAGTCTCAGGGGAGGAGGGCATAGTGCTAGCATGCCGCATGTGGGGGAGGTGAAGGGAATGGCGATGGTGGTCTCCCATTTTTGACATACTGGGACTCTTGAACAGCCCCTTCAACGCTTGACGGTGACTCGACATACTTTTTCTGGGTTCGCTCCTGTCCGATCCACTTTGGGCATCGATGGCAGCACTGTGGACGGCATCCTTGCGTTGCTTGCGGGAGATGTCGTTCAGGAACATCTCTCTGAGGATGTTCGCTGCCTTGTCGTAGTAGTTGCCTACGTCCGCCTGCGCAAGCCCTTCTGTGTGAACGACCTGCCCATGCAACAGGTCCTGTGGGACCGTCGACTGTGTCTCTCTATTCTCGACAAGCTGAATGTCCCCACGCCAAAGCGCATCGAAGTCAACCGAGATGGTGGGCCTAAGCTCCCCTCCGCAGACTTCGCCAAGCAGTTGTATGAGCGCACTGGTGTCAGTCTGCCAGGCCCAAGCGATGGCACAGGCGGTGGTCACCAGCCGCCCAAGAAGATCGAGGTCATGGATGACGGCGACACAATTTTTGTCGATGGCCAGACCCTGACCAAGCCCTTTGTCGAGAAGCCAGTGAGCGGCGAGGACCACAACATCCACATCTACTTCCACAGCAAGGATGGAGGCGGTGGCCGAAGGCTGTTCAGGAAGATCAACAACAAGAGCTCTGAAAAAGATGACAGTCTCTCTACCCCACGATCCATCACCGAGCCTGACTCCAGCTACATCTACGAGCAATTTCTGCAAGTCGAGAATGCTGAAGACGTCAAAGCCTACACGGTTGGGCCCACGTTCTGCCACGCGGAAACGAGAAAATCTCCAGTTGTGGATGGTCTTGTTAAGCGCAATCCGAGTGGAAAGGAAGTTCGCTACGTGACCAAGCTGAGCGACACAGAAGCAGCCATGGCCTCCAGGATCTCAGAAGGCTTTGGCCAGCGAGTATGTGGTTTCGATTTACTACGAGCCGGCGACAAGAG
>Ga0115848_100784_pt1 | contig 12995 bp, 8 predicted proteins | sample InSIn3gowninarea_FD_83862 | JGI IMG/M metagenome (GOLD analysis project Ga0115848, IMG submission 83862) | reverse complement strand
TGTGGAGTCCATAGAGCTTGGGTATTCTCTTCCTCTTCTTGCAGGCTTCAAAGATTGGTATTGACACGGTTGAAGCTTGTGTGTCTTCCTCTACAAGAATTCACTTCTTGAAATCTTCTCATGCAGAGAGCTACAGAGAGAGAATGGGATAGAGTTGACCACTTACCCTGTTACCATGTTGTGCCAAAAGGAACTATAAGCTGACTTTGCTGCTAATCTGCTAGCACCAGTATTTCCTCTAGGGTTGTGCTCCTTACTACTTGTGGCTATACAATAGCAGAAATGGAGAATGCCTTAATGAGATAAACAGTGATGGAATTTAAAAAAGAAGTTCCATGCCATGGTATATGAGCTTAACCAGAGGCTTCCTGATGCCAAAAGAATCTTCTGTGATGTCTATAAAGAGATGATGGAGATTATCAACAACCCTAGGAAACACGGTCGAGGATATGATCCATGGAGTGAATTTTGCTTCTGCTGAGTATGGAATAATCTTCTCAAATAGTATCCTTTTTTTAATGCTTCGAAGCTTGTGAATTTCTTGTTATTGGTAATCCTCTTTGTGATTTTTTAGTCAGAACCTTAACAGTGCATGCTGTGGAGCTGGAAGGTTCCGAAGGCTGGCTGACTGCCTTGCTAGAGAGATGGCATGCAAGGAGCATGAGAGTTATGTTTGGTGGGATCTCGGCAACCCCACTGAAGCTGTGAATGTTTTGCTTGCTGATTGAATGTGGTCAGGGATCCTACAGAATATCTGCCATCCAATCACCTTCAAACAGTTGGAAGCACCTTAACTTAAGAAGCTGGGCTGCCGAAGCCGCGGAACATGCTGCTCAGTCTCCACATCGCAAGAAGAGGTTCCGCTCTGTTAGATATTCAGGATTCACCGCACAGAAGCGATCTCGAACATCCCTTATGTATGTCATTTCTTTATCAGTAATAAGAGCATTGATAGAGGAAGATGAATGTGCAATGGAATTGCAATTGGATGGTTGTACTGCTACTGCTTCCTTTAGCTGCTCCGGTATCGGCATCGGCAACATTCACAGCTGAGCGGATTCTATCACTCTCACTTGCAGCCTAGTCTGTAACAAGAACCATGGCATTCGAAGCTTCCTGTACTGCTCTTGTCTAGCAAAGAGCCAAAGCCAAAGATCGTAGCGTGTCTACTATTGCTATTGATTCAACCTCCTCCTCATATTCAGAAGTGCCACAGCTTCCTTTCCTAATTCCAATCGCGACATTGGTAATCCCGCATCTGAGAGAAACCTAGTCTGATTCACGTGGCAAAGGGCATTCCTTGTCCCCTTCTTATACTAGTGATTCATTTCCTGCAAAACCTTCCACCAGCAGCCGATTCCTCCTGCTTTTTGGGGCATCTATATAATATATGTATCTTCCCTCTGTCCATCAATCCTCTTCTCTGCCCTTTTTTATACTATGCGTGGCATGCCTCCTGCTCGTATCTTAACTTGGCAACCTTCTCTTGCAAACAATCCCTTCGTCGCTAACACCGGTTATTTCGAAACAACCTCTGCTCGTACATTAATGCCTTCCTCCAAGAGCTAACTTGCCGGCACTTGGCTGGGGATCAACAACTACTTATATTATATAAGGTATACCACCATCGGCAACTGATTCAACTCTTGGTCACATTCAACCATCAAGAAATCATCCACCATTTAAACGGGTTTTCACTCTTTCGGGCGATTGCTCCACGCGTTCAAATGCTACCCACGTTCAGTTCAAGCCTAGGAGAGCTCCTAGTCCGACTAACATTGGGCTCGCTGAACCAGTTTCAAGGGTCCCCCGGAGAAGTTGATTAAGTTCTATTTTCATTTCACTACTTCGAATTCGGGGATCTAAATCTGACTCTTTCTCTTTCCGGCTTAGGTGACGAGATGGGCCTTTCGCTCGGTAGCAGCCCGATACCTTTAAGCTAATCACAAATCCTTACTATCTTCTCTCTTTCTGTTAGAGATGCCAATATCAACTCGTCTCTTTGACTTAAGAAGGGAGGATCGTCTCTCTCGCCTGCGAATCCGTGGCTAGTCATTCCCACCTTCATAGCATAGGAAAGATCTTCAAGTCCGGATCTAATCTAACGGCTATGTGCGGATCGCCTTTCGCTGAGCCGGTTGTGAGATCGATCCCTTCGACTAGGAATTCCGACAAAAACGTATTAAAAGATTGCCGAAATACAGTCTTCGTCTTCATTGTAAAGCCTTGAGCTACCACCGGATTCCTCTTCCTCCTGAAAAGAAAACCTTGCTTGGGGGATCGGATCCACCAAAGCCCATTCGCCTAGCAAGAGGAAGAGCAAGACCGGAGAGAGAGAATTAGTTAGAATCTATCCTAGCGTGCTCTAAACCTACAGTCAACTAGCTACTTGCCTCAGTTGTCTCCTGAAAGAAGCGTGCCCCATACCTACTACCAAAGGAATTCTTAAACGTCCCTCCATTCCAGACGAGAGAGCTCAAGTCTGATTAGCCTGATCCACCATCTCGAAATGGAGACTATGAGAAAGCAACCCACCTTATCCAGCTAGCAAGGGAAGAGAGGCTCGTTCCATGTTAGCAGCTCGTCTTTTTTTACTGATCGAGTCACGCTTCGGCCTTGACTTCCTCCCTTTTGCCAGTTTCACTAATGAAAACGGAGATTGACAAATAACACTTTGACTACGGGGAAAGATACACCTTCAACAGAGAAAAGACTACTCATATCCAGGAAAAGTCGAGATAAGCCTAACGGAACCAGAGTCGATGAACCTCGAACTACTACTAACAAAGAAAGAGAGACTAATTACCTTACAACTCTGCCTATTCCGAAATCCATTACCTGCCTAATTCATCGATGCCAAGTCGGGGGAGAACCTTAAAGGCACATAGTCGACTTACCTTCGAACGAATAGGACCAAAAAAGAAAGAATACGTCCCTCATCGAGTGAAGCCTTCGGACATTCAGGACTTAGCCCCTCAGGCCTTACCGATTAGGCAGGAAAACTACCTTTCTGCCTATCTTTGGGGGGCTTAGGATTCCGTACTTATCGCTTAGGAAAAAGACCCTTCTGGCTTAGCTGCTCATCCTGTAGGCACTTAGCTCGAGACTTCGGGACGCTCGTACGGTGGCTTACAAAGCTGCTTACTAGCGCTTTCAAGTGGCTTAGGCTTGCTAAAGGATGGCCATAAGCTGGCTTTTTTGGAGCTTAGCCTAGGATAGTACCAGAAAGGGTCCGCCTCCTCTCCAAACCTCTCCCCGATCGGTCCTTCGTTACGCTCTCATTTCCTAACTTTGACTCCAGTGTGTGGTTAAATCACCTCGCTAGGAAAGACAGTCTAGCCATATCGAGAAGCCCCATCGGAGGATAGAACTAGAGTACAGATCGGGATAGCCGGGCCTGAGGCATAAGTCAATCTACGGGGAGTTCTCATTACAGGGGAGGTGATACCTAGATAGAGAAGAGGAAGAGGACTCACTCCATTTATCTTTATGTCTGGCCCCAGCTTTAAGAATGATTTGGGATCATTCACGGGGGACTTGTTAATAGAGAGTTCCTTTGGTTCGTGGTTTGATTGACCCTTGAGCACGAACTCGCCTTTTTAGGCACGTTGCTCGACTTAAGGGCCTCTTAAATCGATTTGATCAGTACAGACATTGGCCGTAGAATCTCAATTGACTTGAGAGCGGGATCCCATTTTACATCTATCCTCGAGTGGACTTTCCCCCATAGCTATATCTATATCCTAGAAGGTAGCTACCGGAACTCTAACGGGAGGGACGGAGTAATGGGCCTCACTCTAGCCCTTCTATCAATATTCTTCTTTCCGTGCTTACTTCAATACTAAGAAAGAAGAACCCGAACACGACTTTTTCTTTAGTTAAAACCTGCAAAAGCGCTTTCCTCGGTTGGAGATAGGAGAGACCGGCTCGGAGGTATCCGAGAACGAACTGCCAGCTGCAGCAGTCTCGTCTTCTTGCTTTGGAGGGCAGGACGAGAACCTCGTTACTACCTTTTCTTAATAGATAGAGGTTTGTGGACCCTTTATCTCAACAACGCCCAGTACAGGGAACTGATCTATTAAACCTAGCTCACGAGAAAGAAGAACCAGGGGAATCTCTCCACCTAGGAAATGCGGCATGAAGCACGGGCGAGCAGCCTACCTGCAGGAACTAAGAGGCAATTAAGGGAAATCCCCAATCCCCTTGACTCGGAATGAAGGGAAAGACTGATCATGGATAAGAAGCGAAGACAAGCCTGCTCAGCCAATAGCCTATGATTGTTGGTGTGGCAGTTGCAGGTCATAATCCCTAAAAATGGAGGTCAAGGGACTTGAAGTAGAGAAGATAAAGAGATAAGAGACGAAAGGTAGCGATATCAACCATGAGGTCTAAGTCAATTTAGTAAAATCTTCCATGTTCAAAATTATTAAAGAGCTGTCTCGCTCGGTATCAACAATTAGGCTCTTCAAGGCAATGTCAATTGAAGAAGAAGAAATGCCGAGTGAAATGACTTTCGGGTTTTTAAAAACCGGAGGACAGAGGGAAGAGATAGAGGTGCCTTTCAGTGTGATAAGGGAGGAAAGCAGGTCCATCATCTATACCAGTGACCAGATTTGGATATGAAATAGAGAGCTAGGGTTCTACTAAGTATGAGTAAGACCTAGCCTCGAGCCGGATGGATAACCATTAACATTTAGATTTCCTTCCTTCGGTCGCTAGCTAGGCGATAGCTGCTAGCTAGAGATAGCTATGTTAGACCGACTGCCCATCCGGGAAAAGGAACTATAGATAGGGCTGGTGGCAATGCAATGGAATTGGTGGGTGTTATCTAGCTATCCACGGCCGGAGTTTGAAGAACCTGGCTGTCCCCACATGATTGGCTAGTCCCCCGGCCAGATTCATTTACCTCATCAGCCATGGGCGGCTGTGGGTGTACCATTTGGCTATGACTTGGTCCTTCGATGTAGCTACGTATGCTACTGGTTTGGTCCCTTCATTTCCCCGCATCAATCAATAGGTTGGGTTTAGGTTCAGTGCTTCGGAGAATGAGCAGCAAGGTAAGAGGATGGGATATGGATAGTTGTCAGGGTCATATATTCATATCTGTATCACGTCCTCCTTCTTTTTACAGCAAAAAGCAAATCGTCAGCATATCTGACGTAGACGAATCGATGTCTTTATCTTTCTAAAAAAGTTTTGATTTGAATATATAGTTGGTGTCAAAAGATATTCATTAGTACAGCTGATCGTAGACCAGCCTTGGGGTATTCCTTTTACACAAGAACCATACTCTTTCCCTTCCTTATCTCTTATCTCTGTTCTTAAGAAAGCAGCTATGATATTACAGAAGGCATCATTACCTTGACCAATATGCAATCCTATTGTGGAGTTTAAAAGAGCGTGATCAATGTTATCTTCGCAACTGACTATATCTGCTTTAATAAGTCGATCAATCTTTCCCCAACTTTCGACATGAGCAAAGAGGGTCAGTGCTCCTCTACCTTTACGAAACCCATGAGAATAAGTCAAGAAGAGAACCCATATGCAGTCTCGGTTTCTCTATTGAGTCAAACTGACCAAGTAATGCATTGTAAGGTGCAAGACATTGCTAGTACATGGAGCTGCATGGTCTCCGTTGTGTATTGGGATAATTGTAATGGCAGAAGGGAAGTGCTGTAGGCGGATCTATCCTCTTATGCCTCGACCATTAGAGGTAGTCCTTGGCTTGTTGTTGGGGACTTTAATGCTATCAGAAGACATGATGAGAGAGTGGGGGGCTCGAATGAGTGGCTAAGCTGGATGGACTCTCTGGATGAGTGCATCAACCAGGCAGATTTGGATGACTTAAGATTTTGAGGTCAATTCTTTTCTTGGTCTAACAGAAGGGAGGAAGGCCCGATTCTCAGGAAGCTAGACAGAGCACTTGTTAATGCTGAGTGGGAGAGCAGATTCACTGGGTCAGAAGCAAATTTTCTGCCAGCTGGAGTATCTGACCATTCCCTTATGGTAATCAAATTGGCTGAACTGCCCCAGGTGAGAAAACCTTTCAAGTTTTTTCACTTTTGGGCGGATCACCCCAGTTTCTTACAGGTAGTGGAAGAAGTCTGGATGGAAGATGTGTTTGGAACACCTATGTTTAAATTATGTACCAAGTTGAAAAGGCTTAAGAAGAGGCTGCCAGAAAGGTCTGAGAAATGATTCTTGTTCCACCCTATAAAGAAAAGTGGAGGTATGCGCCTCACTGAGTTGAGTCAACACATATTGCACCCAATCAGGATCTTGGTTAGGCCTTTCGAGCTGTCTTGACTTACGTGGCAAGCAAGGGTTAGAGCCTAGCTTTCAACTCAGACTAGCTTTCCCAAGTGCACAACAAGGATAGCGGCCCCCAAGAAGAGCTAAACTAAACCACAAGCCTCTGTTACGTGCACGAAGAGAACCAAGACATAGAGAAGAATACAGAAGAGGGAGGGGAAAGGCCAACCTGGTACTAGGGTTTTGGATAACGGTAAGAGGAAAGAGACCTGGTATGATGTTCAGGTCATGGATTCTGAGGAACGACACCCAGAAAAGCGAATGAGGGAGTCTAAGGACTTACGTTTACCTTCCTTCCTCCGGCCCTTGGTGACATCGCTAACGAACTGAGCCCTGACCTTCGAACCTCCCATTCCTAATATAGCTGGTCAATCACTTCCAGGAAAGAACTGTAAGGAAAGAAAAGGGAAAGACATATACTTATAAATACGTATACATCTACCGGTAAAGAGAAGGGAAATTCCAATGTTTTATTCAACACAAAATGTTAGGTATGTAAAAAGTACTATAACAAAGATGTCCTCCTTTAGAGTATTACTAATGTCGTTCTCTGGTTATACTCCTAGCAGTATAACTGGAGGGATACCTCCGTACTTTTATGGCTGGGTTGTGGCACTTTAGGAAATCCCTTGAATAGACTCACCTTCACTGTAAGGATCTAGGGACTATTCAATGCCGTTCTACTGGCGGTATGTATTCGGACTCGGCTGACCGAAAACCTCTCATAGCTGTAGGGAAGTCATAAAAGGAAACAGAGCGTCCAGGGTAGAGACACCGCTGTCTAGCAGACAAGATTCCTGATTCAAGAAACAAAGAAGCGAAGCGAAAGGGAATCAACGCTGATAAGATTAGAAGGGAAATCCAATGTAATACTCAATATTAAATATTGAATAATGGAATGCGAATGACTAAAAGGCAGCTTTTTTATTTATTTTTCGGTTCGATGAGTACATGCTTATCCATGTGGCTACGTATTTCTTTTAATAATCTTGTTTTCAATCCATTTGACTGCATGCTTCTGACTCTTTTTCTGTTAGTTTTGATCTTTCTCTATCGGGGTCTGTTAGTTTTGATCTTTCTCTATCGGGGACGGATAAAGATGTCCTTTCACTTGAAGCTAATCGTTCATCTCATTTTATCTTTTTTTACAATTATAGTGATCGGCCTAGTGCGCGATGCGGTCTATTTTCACTTTTTGGCCTTAGGGGCCTCTACATGTATGATGATGAATGCTTCTGGAGCCTGTGGGGAGTCTTCTTCTTCTGAAGGAGTAGGAAAGCTTCCTACTCCGTCAACCTCATCCACGTGGAGTGGGCCGTGGATTGAAAAATGGTTTTATTCGGAGGTCTCATCTTCGGCCCCCAACCCGGGGCAGCAGCAAGGGGGGGAGGCTCTCTTTCAGCCAACCGACACGCCCCCAGTCGCGGGTCCATCGACGGAATTCAATAAATTTGTAGGGAATTTGCCCCCTCTCCAGCAGGCGGAGGAGCAGCCGATACCCAGTCCGGGGAACTCCGCGGGGGAGCAAATCCAAGCGGTTTTGAACTTTCCGGAGAATCCTCCTCATTTGGACATAGTGGGCGAACCGCCAGCACCGGATAACCAGGCTAATGGCCCAGGCCCCCATGGGGAAAACCCGGCAATTCCCGCTCCTGCCCCCATACCTTTGGGCCAACCCTCTATTATTAGACCAAATATGAGTTTTGAGTTGTCAATCAGAAACCGAATTCTGAACCTGGAAAATGACAACACCATCTTTCTGCTTTATATGGAAAGGGGGGGATATTGGAACTTTGTGAGAGAAACACTGAATCAAGCTCCCACCCAGCATGAATATAATATCTTACTTGAATGCGAGAATCTGGATCTCCAGATCCGGGAGAGGAAACACTTATGTTTCGCGCTATTTAAACAAATCCTTTTGGAGCACCCCGCCTTGGCCGAAAACGCGGCCTACCCTCCTCAAGAAGCCTTTGTTGACTTCTTTGACGAGAGGCGGAACGAGCTCAACACCCACGGCGACTTGAGCCCAAAACAGAAAGACCTAACGGAACTTAAGTTTTTAGACCAAGTTGCACACGATCTTAGGAAATGTGGCCCCAACTCTATCTATATCAACAAATCACTCTTTTTTGATAAGTAAATAATTTTTTCTTTTTTTTTAGTAGTGTTGAACGTTATTGCACCAGCAGAGCCGGAGTAAGCGTTATCAGATCCAGATGAGCTCTGAGCCATAGCCTATGCGAGCCTTATTGGAAAAAGCTCTTTTCTCGCGGAATTCCCTTTTGACTTAAGAATTTCATTATGGAATTCTCTCCTAGAGCAGCGGAACTAACGACTCTATTAGAAAGTAGAATTAGCAACTTTTACACGAATTTTCAAGTGGATGAGATCGGTCGAGTGGTCTCAGTTGGAGATGGGATTGCACGTGTTTATGGATGGAACGAGACAAGGCGCACAGACGCATTTGGATTGGAATGAGTAAGACTAGGCCCCACAGGCTTGGATTTGACGAGTAAGATCAAAGGAAGGAAAAAGATTGAAGCAAGAAGAACTACGTCGAACTTAATACAATAGCCATTCATACAAAAAGTATGCTCTGATCGGACAATTGTACGCAAAAGTCACTAAGAACCTAACAGAACAGACTATTCTACGCACATAGCAGAAAATTCTCCGAAAGGTAAAGAGCTAATATCCGACTTAGGTCTTCCTAACTCTAGGAGCGGGTATTCCCCAGTCGAGACCTTTCGCCCTTCCAACTCTTCTCTAGCTGGCTGGCGAAGCATGAATGAAGCGACGGAAGGTTTAAGCCACTACGTTGAGCTGCTAACTGCTGTTGCCAATCTACTAGGCCTAAGACAACTTCTTTACTTTTCTCTTTCCCGGAACCATAGCACAACTAAAACAGGTATACGATACTAGCTCTAAGGGATCCCCTCTTGAGCTTCTGTGCTTCGCTTTAGTTTACTATTTTTAGGAGGAAGACAAGTAGTGGACAAAATGAGGGTGCATTGGATCGGGAGTAAGCACTAGTGACTAAGGATTTTCACACTTGGTGGTCCGGATATGCGGCTAAGGTTTTTCATAAACCATGAAGTGTTAGAGGGATTCTCTTTCGAGAAGAATCCCAAAGCAAGTGGGAAGAAGGAGTCAAGTCAGCCGAAGGGAAAGGCCTCGGAAAAGAGAAAAGCGGACTCTGGTTCTACTCAGCCAGAGGGTGAAGCAAGTTAAAAAAGAATCAAGAGTAAGCGAACTCACTTTACTTTTTTTGATTCTTTTCTTCAAATTGCACGATTAACTCTTTTGTGCCTGTTAACAGCTTCAACCAAGAAAGAATCTAGTGGAAAAGAGCCTGTGGATCCTTCAACACAATCAGCACCACCACGGAAAAGAGTAAGTCTGACTTTATTTGATATATTTTAGTCAATTGCCTTTGTTTGAATTTCCATTGGCTGATAAATTCCTCTTTGTTGCAGCAATCTCTCAGACACAAGAAGGCTGTGCCACTAAAGGTGCCACTCCTGAGGTTGTGGAGATTACTAGTGAAGAAGGTGGGAGTGAAGTAGGGGAGAAGCCATCCACTGAAGCCATAGTTGAGGAACCAATGACAGAGGAGCCAGGAGTGGAGCAAGAGTCACCGGATGATTCCATCCCAAAAGAATCAGGTGGTGAACAGGGAGTATATATTACACTAGAAGGAGATGGTGACCAAGATGGCTCCTCTGAAGACGGGAGTTCTGGAAGTGAATCATCCCCAGAAGGAGCCAGTTTTGAATATGTTAAGGACCTTGTCTTGAAAGCTGGAAGTAGCTCCTACACCCCTCTGACTCCCATTCCATTGGCTTCGATCTCTGTGGATCCTACCTCACAATCTTTTGGTGAGGGGACTCAGGCTTCTCGGACTGTGACTCCTACATCCGCTTTCAAATCCAGTGATTTCCCTCAGGTAATACCTTTGTCACTTAATCTAACCACACCTTTCTTAACTTCATTATTTCCTGACTGACATGCTTTTTCTCTCTCAGCCACAATTGGGTGCCACAGCTTCTACCTGGAGTGGCTCTTCGCGGCTTGCAAAGCGTGCTTTACTTGGCTCCTTGAAGAGTCGCTCCAAGAAGAACTGGCAGATGCTGAGAAGCAGCGGGAGAAACTGACTCAAAGCTTTGATTCTCTGATGGCGGAGTCGGTGACGGTACGAAATCGATCGGAGAGGCTATGTTTAGAGTAGGGAAATGTTATGCTTTTGTCGGGGATTCCGGGTCTAAGTAGAATAGAGAGGAAGAATCCAACTCAACTCTTGTAGCTACGAGTGAGCCTTCGGCGAGTAGTTTTTCTTTTCTGGTAGTAAGCACAGGAGCAGCAAAAGACTCCTTTGGTCGGTCAGTCGGTACAGTCAGTCAGTAAGTCAATCCGGGTAGGAAGAATAGCTACGACGTATGCCCTTCGGTTTCGAGGACTAGCTTTCTTTCTTCCTTAAGCTAGGGGCCCATCTGAGAGTGCCTCAACCAAGGGATTATCCCGCTGCTGCTGTGAGTTCTTTTAATTGAATAGTTTGATTTGTTCTCTGAGTGATTTCCCTTAGGGACCTAGCTTCCGCTCTTTCCTTTCTTTTACTGAAAGGTGAGAAAAGGTGCCTACAATCGCAGGTTGATATATTTAGTCTACGAAGTTTCTCGTACGGACCTCAACGGAAGAAGAGACGGACATCCCCAGGAAAAACGAATTATGGGGATCTCTCGCTGGAGCTCCTTTGTTTAAGGGAATAATAGGTATACCTTCAGTTTGCTTCTAGCTTGATAAGGAATTCGTCAACCCTCGATGACTGCCTAAAGTCAGTAATGGGCTAAGGGCGTCGCTCCTAGTAGCAGGTTGACTATGTCCACAACTGATTCTTTCCCGTAAGAGGATAATAGTTGATAGTGGGCGGGCCTAAAGGCAAGTCAAAGTCCCCGTTCTTCCTTATCCAGTATGTGATCTCCCCCAGGGATCCACTTTGTTTAAGGCAAGAAGGGCGGGTATACCTTTAGTGTGCTTGTAGTCCGAGAGGTACGTACCTCCTTTCTTGAAAGCTCTTGCAGGAATTCTTAACCCCGCCTTTAGGTTTGTCTCAAGCTAGGCTAGAATGTCTTCCCTCTTGAGTTCGTTTTTGGATTTGTTGAATAAGCGTGTGCGCTTGTAGCTCGATAAGGGAGGATGCTCCCCCGTCCCTCGATTCCTTCTTTTTTTTATTAAGTACAGGGCTAAGGTCGGCCCCTCCTATTAGCTATTAGTATTAGCTCTGCACTGTCTGCGTCTGGAGTACGAGCTCCTAGGACTCAAGCAAGAGAAGATAAAAAAGAAAAAGAAACCTATGCTTAACACACCCAACCTCCGGCTCCGGCGCTGGCTCTGGGGTGCTGTTTAGATCGAGAACCGGGCGTCTCCCCCTTCAAAACTATGGGATGTGTTGGCAATTCGTATGTGATGCCCGACCGACCTGCCTATCTCGAACGTGCTACGAGATTCACAATCCATCTCTAAGGCAATCTTTAAGGCGGAGAAACAGGAGTTTAGCTAGCCTGATAGTTAAGAGAGAGTTCTCCGTGGCTTAAACAGCTTTTCTTTTAGTGGAGATCCTCAAGGGTAGAGCACTGCACAGCTTAAACAGTTCATTTTTTACTAGGTAGGGGCTCATTTGAGAGGCTAGGGTCAAACCATGCCTATAAAAGTCGTAAACCCTGGGCCCTTTAAAGCGCTGGCTCAATATAGTCTAGGTGAAATCCCTATTTGCCTCCAAGTAAAGTTCCTCACTCAAATCCTTACGCCGAAGAAAAAAAGCACTTTTGAATGTAAAGACCCGCTGCCTGTTCACTTGACTACTCGCTTGGTGACTAACCTACCAAACCTACCCAATCGTACGCAGCTCCTTCGTCCCTTTCGTCTGTTTCAACCCATCTGTGAAGTTAGTGGATAAGGAATTTGATTCCTTGTTCGGGTAGCGATGCTTTCCCTTAGCTCATCTTATTCATTCTTGATTGCTCGTAAGCGAGGGGTTGACGATAGCTTGATCAGCGGCCTAAACAACGGGTTTCCTTCTTTCCACTAGGAGTCAAAAGACTGAGATTCGGCAACAAATGGCTTTCTTCGTCCTTCAATTCATCAAGAGTCGTAGTCGCGCTTTGGGATTGAATTTGAGTACCGTCTCCTCGCTGAGTCCCGTCTGCGCTGTTCTAAGAAGACGTTTCTGCCTTTGGCTTTCTTCTATTCCGGATACACGCTTTCTGCCTCCTAGTTCACTATGGATTGAGCCCTCCTATGAGACGATATCTGGATCTGGCCCTTCCCGTATCAGCTTGTACTGCTTTCTCTTTCGCAATGGACAGAGATTGGACTATTGAATGAGTTGCCGGAGACGGAGCCGATTTGCGATATAGTCGAAAAGAGCCCCCTCCTTTTCAGTGAATTCCAAGGGCTTCTTTGAAAGCTTCTTCTTTGCCCGAGGGCCTCAAACAAGTGATCAAATTCGTTTGAGGAGTCGTGCCCTCAACGGAAGCGCTTGCTACTGGTTGAGTAGTAGCAGGAAGGACAGGAGTAGACTCGGTAGTAGAAGCAGGGTCTTTGATCATCCGTCGATCTAGTTCAAATGGGATTCCTGACTTGAGGTTGTTCGATCGCTCAACGTCGCTTCCCCGTGGGAGTCA
>Ga0115848_100780_pt1 | contig 13035 bp, 11 predicted proteins | sample InSIn3gowninarea_FD_83862 | JGI IMG/M metagenome (GOLD analysis project Ga0115848, IMG submission 83862) | reverse complement strand
ACATAGTTTTGGTGATGTCCTATTTTTGAATGGGTGATCCAACAGTCTAATCTAGATATGCCATGTTTAAATTGATGTTGTAGATTAGAGAAAGAGAATCTGTCCAAACTGTTTAATCTTGGCAGATTAGTAGTTAGGTAGAGAATAAAGGTTCCCAACTGCTTAATCTGGGGCCTTGGAAGTGATAAGGGTAGTCTTAGATAGAAAATCAAAAGAAAAAAGAAAAGGAAAAGAAAAAGAGCAATTGAGGGTTTGCTAGTCTAAGTGCACCCTCCCTGAAGTAATAAAAAATGCTAGGCACTAGGATGGGTAGGTAGATGGGGTTGCAGAAGCACAATTTCTTTCATATTGTTGGCCTAAACAAAGAAAGCACATGTTGGCCAGAGCAGATCCACCTATTCAACCTTTGTGGTAACAACAGAGTGAAGCATGTCTAACTTCCCAATCATTCCCCACCAAACCTTATCTCTAACATCCCCTAAATGGACCAATGGGATCTCATCATTGAGTCCTAGTATCACCTTTGTTTATAGCAGAAATCAAGTCACCATGTTGATTCTTATTACATAGCAGAGCCACATTTCCTGTGTAAAACCTTTTCTTCATTTTCATCTACCCTCGAACCTAAGTTTACTCCTTAAACTCAGCGTTCAGTTCCTCTCTTCCATCTCTAATCCATATTGACCACTAACTTTAGTATTTAGCTCCCTATCTTCCCCTTTTCCCTATGTATTATATCACTTTATGTGAAAAAACCCCAAATATATATATATATTCCCCCTTAGGCAATATAGCCTTAAGTTCTTAAAAAGGTCAAAGCATACGGAAGTCGGGCACTAAAGGAAAATGCGCGTTCATAGTTTATTTGTGGGAATTAAATCAACATCCGGTTGATTTAATAACCCTTTCACCTAGTTTATGTAAATAATCGCAAACCTGTTTATTTCCAACAAACATTTCAAAACCTGCAATTTCGCTTATCCAAAGTTTCTGGCGCAGTTTTCAAAAAATATTAATTGTTTAATAAATGCAGCCCTGTTGTATCGTCTTGTCGCCTCAGGGCTCCGTCGACCGTTAGATCCGGACCCTCCCATTCGATGGCTCTCCGCGATATCGGGCCACCCCCGATCGATGTGCGTTAACACTCGAAATTGTCAAAAGGGTGACGTCGCTCCTTCGACACGCGTCAGCTTTTGATTGTATCGGGCCTTCTCCTGTGCAAACCGCTCCCGTACCATAGGCGGTCCAATATTACCGTTTACCGCTTACCGCTTTCCGCCTACGTCACCCCCACATCACTGCTACATCAGCGCCCGTTCCGCCATCGCTCCGACCTGTCCACCACGTCATTTGTCCACGTAGAACCACTCTCGGCTGCCATGTCATATTTCCGTACCCGACCCCATTTGTGATGTCATGTTGACGTCATTCGTCAAAAAGGCGCCAAAGACCAATTTTTCCATATTTACCAAAAAAGCGTGTTTTTCTCATTTTTGCGCGAAAGTCAGCGCTATTGTTTGCATGAAATTTACGACGTTTCTCCGCCAACCTGCTAAGATTCGTCCTCGAGCTTCTGCCACCCCTAATTCCGCATGGACATCTCCTCCCCTGTCGCACTACAACCAGGTATTTACCCATTCCTTCTGCAAACCTGGTTTCTTTCACTCTTCCGCTGCAGTAAACGTGAAATCACCATTTTCTCCAGTATTTCAAACTCCCACAACTGCATAATTAAATTAATTCACATTTGAGAACCAGTTCACCCACCTCCACCAGCCATTGCATTCTATCTAGCTCAAACTTGTTACAACATTGTTCCGTTGCACAGAACGCCCCACTGCAAGGAAATTCACCCTCTTCTGCCCCTTTGGCAGCATTTCACCTCAGTTCCACCACAGTTGCCCTATTTTCCCCTGCAAATCTTTTTTCATCTAAAGTTGCCATTCATTGTTGCATTTATCCATAATTCTAGTGAAATTATGCTTAAAGGAACAAGAACCATGGAGGCCCCTGTAGATTTGAACATTGCACCTCTAAATGCCCCACACAGAGAGCTAGAATGGCTGCCCTTGGCTAACAGAGACTACCAGATGGCAGAGGTAATTGAAAGCTCTAGAAAATACCACATTCCTTTAATTAATGAGCTAAAAGCCAGGCACCTCAGTGGAACTGATATCTTAGGGATTTTGGACTCTTACTTGCCCATTTTTTATCTTCCTCAAGTCAATGTTTTCCCAAATTTGATCGACCAATGCTGTACAAACTATGACCCAAATCAAAGAGCTATCCTCAGTCCCTCAGGTTCAATCTTGTTCTATCTCATTTCCTTTGCCTGTATCAGCTCCTTGAGTAGTGGTTTGAGCAGATTGCTGGGGAGCTGTAGAAGAGGAAGAAACTGCTCCAAAATGAGTAGGAGGTAGAGAAAGAACATGTCCACAATATTCCAAGTCATCTATCTTTTCAAGATTTTTTGCTGCTTTTTATGTTATCTCTTCTTTAGAAGCTGCCTCCACTAGGGTGCCCTCTTTCCACTCTAATTGATTGGCATATTTTTCAACATGTGGGATTCTGAGGTGATCATAACTGGCCAGTCTATATCTGACCCTTCTAAGACTTATAAAGTGATTGGGGTCATAGGGTGACCAAAGGAAGCTGGTTTATAACTTGAAACTCTTCAGGATTTTATCTGCTTCTTCCCATGCTTCTTCTCTTTTATTGAAAATGAATGGGCCTGATTGGTGCTTGATTTTCAACTATGGCTTCTTGTTTTTTCTATGAAAGTGGATCATGTATGCATTTCCAAACTGCCTGAAGTATTCTAAGGAAGAAAGCCTCATGGGGACATACTTGGGCAACCTGTATGGGGCTAGTTCACAGCCATATATTCTGATCACTGTATGGTCTTAGTAGAATTACCAATCTCCAATGCTATAGTTCTTTGAAAGCTGGAGGACCTTCTGCATCTCATCTGTGAGTCTGGGGGGAGGAGAACTCAGCAGAAAGGACATGGTTGGGTAGATGAATAAGTCAATGAATTCACAGTAACTGTATGGAGAATAGAAGGCATGATAAAAGAGTGATGACCAAAACACCACAAATCTTCTGTTTCCCTGTGCATCCAACTTCTTGAGGGAAAATGGAAAGCTGTTAGGTTGATTGAATATTAACAAGTGATAGATGTAGGAGGTGTACTTGAATACCCTCTCCCTTTCCAGATTCATGAATTTCTCATGAATCTTATTAGCAATAAGTGTAGCATAATCATATTGAACACTAGGATGCTTTCCTGGGGTGAACATAGACAGCATAACCAAAATGGTTTCATCCACATATTCATTAGTATTGTATCCTAGGATGTAGGTAATCATATCCATTAGGATCTTGCCTATGTCATTGAACCATACATGCAAGATAGGAGGAGGCCTCTGAGGAGAATCTGGCTTCATGAACGATTGGGCAATTCTTGTGATTTGGGCACTGGAGAGCTTGGCACCTTGGTCTATCAGGTGTTGCATAGAGAGAGGAGTCAATGAATTTGGTGACTGAAAGTGAAGCATTTGATTGATAGCTTCAGGGGTGACATAGAATAAAACAGAGCCTGAAGTATTGAGGATAGCCCTTTGATTAGGGCCATAATTTTCACAGCATTGATGGATCAAATCAGGGAAAACATTGACCTGAGGGAGATAAAATATAGGAAAGTGGGAGTCCCAAATTTTTAGGATGTCAGTCCCATTTATATGTTTGGCTTTCAACTCATTGATGACTGGAATATGGTATTTGCTAGAAACTTCAACTGCCTCTGCCATTTGGTAGTCTCTGTCAGCAAGGGACAACCATTCTAGTTCTTTATGTGGGGCTTTCAAAGGTGCAATATTCAAGGCTACAGGGACCTCCATGCTTCATTTGTGCTTTAAACTGACTTGTACTTGAATTATGAATCAATGCAACACTGAGCAGTGAATTTTGATAGAGAAAGAGATTTACAGGGAGAAACAGGGCAGCTTTGGTGTAAATGAGGTGAAATGCTGCCAAAGGGGGGAAAGAGGATGAATTTTCTTGCGATGGGGTGTTTTGTGAAGTGGAAAAAACTTTGTGACAGGTCTGAGTTGGACACAATGCAGCGAGCGAGGGAATTGGATGAATTTGGCCCTCAAATGTGCATTAATTCAGTTATACAGTCATGGGAGTTTAAAATGCTGGAGAATATCGTGATTTTGCACGGTTTTTACAGTGGAAGACTAAAAAATGAGTTTGGAGAAGAAACAAGTAAATACTTGGTTGCAGCGCAATGGAGGGAGAATTGTCCGTGCAGAATTCTGTGCAGTAGTAGCTCAAGTAAAAATTTTCTGAGGTTGGTGGAAAAAATGTTATAAAACGCATGCAGACGACACTATGCTTAACTTGCGCAAAATGAGAAAAACATGTTTTTTGGGCAAAATATGGAAAAATTTGTTTTTGGCGCCTTTTTGACGGATGATGTCAACATGACATCATTGGTGGGGTCAGGTACAGCAGGATGATGTGGCAACCGGTGAGTGGGTCGACATGGACAAGTGACGTGGCCGACAGGTCGGAGCAATGGTGTAATGGAAGCTGACGTAGCACTGATGCGGCAGTGACGCGGTAGTGATGTGGGAATGACGTATAGCGGAAAGGTGAAGGCGGTAAGTGATAATATTCGATCGCCCTTGGTACGGGTCTGGTTTGTGTTGGAGGCTGCACGACGCAATCAGGTTTAGACACGCGTCCAAGCACCGACGTCATCATTCTAACTTTTTCGGGTGCTAAAGGACGGCGATCAGGGGTGGTCCAAAATCGCGAGGATCTTCGGATGGGAGGGCCCAGATCCGATGCACAACAGGGGGTTGAGGTGTCAGAGCGATACAACGGGGCCTAGTTAATAAACATTTAATATTTTTGGAAAAGCGCACAGGGAAAAAACTTTAGGTAAAAGTGAATTTGTGGGTTTATGAGGTTTGCGAAGTGGGTGGGTTATTTATAAGGTGATAGGGTTATTAAATCAACCGGTTGTTGATTTAATTCCCAAAAATAGACTATGAACGCGCATTTGCATTAGCGCCCGACTTCACTATGCTTTCACCCTTTAGGGTAATAAGGCTATATTGCCTGGGGGGAAATACATATTGTTTGGGGATTTTTCACACAAAGTGTTATTATAATAGGGAGAAGGGGAAAATTAGGGAGCTAAATAGTAAAATTAGGGGTTAATATGTATTTGAGGTGTGAAAGGGGAATGAGAACTAAGTTTAAGGAGTAAACTTAGGTCTAAGGGCAGATGAAAGTGAAGAAAGGTTTTACACAAGAAATGTGGCTTTGTTATGTAAAAAAGGAAAGAACACCTTGGTTTGATGTTGCTATGATCAAAAGGTGATGCCGGGACTCAATGAGGAAATCCCATTGGACCATTTAGGGAATTTTAGAAAGAAGTTTTGTGGGAATGATTGGGGAGTTAGACATGCTTCGATGCGTTGTTACCAAATTTTTGAGTAGGTGGATTTGCTCTAGCCAATATGTGTTTTCTCTGTCAAGGCCAGCAATATGAAGGAAATCATGCTTCTGCAACCCCTATCTACCTACTCATCTTAGTGCCTAGCATTTTTTATTATTTCAAGGAGGGTGCACTTGGACTTGCAAACCCTCAATTACTCTTTTTTATTTTCTTTTTCTTTTTCTTTTGATTTTCTATGTAAGACTACCCTTATCACTTCCAAGGTCCCAGATTAAGCAGTTGGGAGCCTTTATTCTCTATCTAACTACTAATCTTCCAAGATTAAATAGTTTGGACAGATTCTCTTTCTCTATTTTAAAATATCAATTTAAACATGGCATGATCCAGATTAAACTATTGGATCACCCATACAGAAGTAGGACACCATCAAAGCTATGTACAGACATGTCATTTCACATAAATATGGGATCTTTGCAACATCAAAGTAGAACATATTTGGAATTTCCCCTACCAATCATGAGATATGAAACCTATTGGTATAGGAGGCTAAAACGGCTCACATGTAGCGAATAGTCATACACCATCCCTAAATGGTATTTTCACGCAAGGAATGTCTCAATGCCCAGTCAAGTCAGCTCGATGACGGCGAGTGCTTCAGGGGCGTGACTGAAACCCAGGGGGAATGCACCCTGGTCTGCTTCGGCAGGAAAAATTCAGGTATAGAGTAGGTTTCCGCGAGAGATATATGCCTACCGTATCACCATCCATGATTGGAAGAGGGGGTTGAACTATAACAGGATACTCTTGTGAAAGTTATGTGAGTGAGTGAGCGTCACCACCCACCTTTGCTTACTTCGGTAGACATTGCGGAAGAAGTGTTTCATTTACAACTTGAATAAAACAATCTTTGGTAACTTGTAAGAGGTAGGCCTCTCTCGGTAAAAAAAATGTTTTGACGGATGAAAGTAGGGGTAACCTTGAAACCATATTTTATTCCTGGGGGCATGCAAACCTCTCACAAGCAAGTGAAAAGAGACCAGTGTAACGCTAACCTCATTTCGTTCTCTAACTATAACTACTCGATTCGGGTGAATTGTCGAATCGACCATTTGTTTCGTGCAGAACCTTTTTTTCAAAAAGTCTCGGCGAATTAAAGGAGAAATTTCTTACCTTGCTTTAGTGGCTAGCTAACTCCATAAATAGTAGTTGGTCACTCCTAGCTTGTGTGTGAGGGGCTCAAGTGCAAACAATTGAAAATTTTCCATATCAAATGAGACATCCTTTTCATATGACTGGATTAATCGAGCAGTTTTGATGTGGACTTCATGCTCGTTAAAAAATAAATATAATCAATTAGCACATGTTCCCCCAGAGTTCAAGCTCATCGATAAAAAATGAACTAATTTCCGGTAAATAACCATAGTGAATGTAAGATTTAAGCCTTTTAAAGCCTTGGGCGTGTTTGCACCACCACCTCCACTTTTCAAATTGGTCGATCATTCACCTGCATTTGATTGTTTACCCATTTTGAGGAACAGCTGCAAAGAGTGATCATTTTAGCCATCCTTGTAACACTACCATGATTGGAAAATTCAAAGCCTTACCTGGAATCAGCGGCTATCCATTTCATCACTTATTCCTCAAAAGACGAGTCTTCTTTAAGCTCTTTTCAACTGACTCGGAAAATATGAAAATATTTCCGAGCTATTGGCCTCTCCATCTCGTTAAAGTGACCGGAAGTGATATCCCTCCTTTAGATTTTAATCTTTTTGGACTTGAGGGATTATTACACAAAATGATCAAGCGCTTGTTATGTTCGGCTCGTTAAAAGGATCGAAAATCCATCCCTTCTATATTGTTTTATAATTTTTTGGACTTAAGGGATTAGATGATGAAAAAGGAATATTGGAGTTTCCTTTACATGCCTTTTCAGACTCTCTAAAATTGAAAAGAACCGAGTTATCTTTGTCGTTAAACTTGTTAAAAAAAATAATAGCGACAAACTTGTCTGTGGCAGACAAGAACGAGTTTCACTATCGCTAACCTCGGTAAAACAAAGCAATGGGTTTTCCCGAAGGGAAAATTATAGAACAAGCATATGTTATCCTCCTCAAGCTTGATAAAAATAAAGAGGTACTGGTTAGCAATGACCGGGAAAAATTGGGAAGAAAACTTGAAGAGACTTTGTTGGTAGCGAGTCGCTCTTGAACATGACACTTTCACTCCGCATCCATGTCGGGTTGGGTTGTTCCATTCACCGGTCACATCATCATGGTCATACCACACCATCCACATTTGGGATTAATACTACCAATCCATCATGTCAAGTGTCGCCGATATGTTCAAGAGAAGTCATTCAGAGAATTCACCGAGGTCCACCCACCACAATACATCTATACTCCATTCTTTCATGACCGCCATCCTGAACCTTATATCATCAGACAGTTTTCACCTCCATGAAAATCATTTTCTCCTTTCCATGTCATTGATGTGGGATTCATTAAGGCCCTCCTATGATGGATCACTTCTTGTCGACATCAGCTCATTATCCAAGAAGTCGATCTAGGAATACCCCCTTCAGTACTTTGAAACCTGCATACCTTAATAGCAAGTTTCTCACTTCCGGTGAAAGGTTTACATCAATGGCCTTCAACCAAAAGATTTTGTGTGGTGTTTGAAGCCAAGTCCTTTATTCACGCCACATAGATTGTACTGCGGTACCTTGAGGGTCATCATCATTATCGGTGATTCCTCTCGCGCCTGCTAATAGCTTACATTATTGGCTGGTAATCAGGCGATGTCTTTCCATGTTCGAAACCAAAACATTTTTCACATGGATCGACTTGTAATTTGAGTGAAGATCAGAAGAAATTGAAGACCCCGGATCTAGTTTCATCCATACGGGCTACGATATATATTCAGGAAAATAAAAACATCAAATGTACAACATTACAGCACAGATAATCATCCAATAAAAAGGATGATGGCTCTACCAGAATCATCAGTCTATTTTCAGACAGTTATCTGCCCTATGTACATGAGAATGAATTTATACATCTGAGCATGGGAATGCCCACCTCAGCTAGATCATGAAAATGTTATGAAGATAATGTATTGTGTTGTATCTTATTATAGGTCTCCTCTTGGCTCAAAAGAACTCTAGATCCTCATTATAAAGCATTTCACCCGACATTTTTAGAAAAATTAACGACCTCATGCTTTAGGGGGCAACTGTTATAGATATTTTTGGGCCCTACAACCCCAAGCAGTAAATATCCATAAACTGAGGGCTCCTAAGTCCGTAAAAGTGTTGTTTCAACCCCTAAAGGAACAAGGTCAAATGATTACAGCTTCTCCCAGAAGTTCTCCATGAAAAAGTGCTCAGAATGGGTCAATTTAAGATCAGTGCACTTGCTCCATGGTCAAGGTGCACTTAAGCCCACCTAAATACACTGTGGGGGTGCGCTTAAGTGCAGAAAACCCTTCTGTGGGGTGAACTTAGGAGGAAAGAGACAAATGGTAGTGTCATCTTGCAAGGTGGAAAGGCATGGAATCTTCCATAACTCTCTCCTGTGACACTTGCCTCTCTGAATTCGACCAAGGATGAGTATGAGATGCTCAATCTCCAAGTGGAAGCAAGGACTATCAGTGGAAGGACACTAATCAAAAACACAGAGCTGACTCATACCCCTAACAAGATGGTTATATATGGATCCCTCATCCAAGAGATCTGGAGGTTGGAATTGGGCATATTGTAAGGAATTGTTGTTGGTTTCTTGAGGTGATATTAGTATATGTTGGGTGATCTAAGCTTTTGTATGAGGTGAAAAGAGAAATTTTCTTGTCAAGAGGATGATGCTGTGTCGAAACAGCTAGTTGTAACTCTCTTGACTTTACTTTGATTATCAATAAAGCTATTCTTGTTTCCTTCCATATCTTTGTGTAATCCATGTTTATGCATTTGTATGGTTAATCTATACTGACCCTATATTATTTATAGTAATAGATCCATGTTCTTGCATAGTCTTGTATTGTTGTGATCCCGCAGTTATTCCTTGAAGTTGGGCATGCGAGAGGAAAAGCATCAAAAGGTTGTGAGAAGGAGGAAGAATCAAACAAGGAGTCCAGCAAAAGACAAAGGTTGGCCTCCTTATTTTTCTTCTACCTATCTATTATAAAAGGAATCAAAGTAGACTTCCTTCTGTTGTTTCTAAGGCAGCTACCATACATTAGTGGGATAGAGCAGTTCTATATATACACTAATCCCTGTAACAATGTACATATTGGATATGCATCGTTGTGTACATATTGTACTGTGCGCATGATGGATATGCATTTTTGTGTGCATATGGTGCTGTGTACATATTGTATATGTAGTGTTATGTGCATATGGTGTTTTGTGCATGTTGTAAATGTGGTGCTATGTACATATGGTGTTGTGTGAATGTAGTGTTGTTTACATGTTGTACATGTGGTGCTATGTGCAAGTGATGTTCTGTACTTGTCATGCATGTGGCATCGCATATATGTGGTGTCACGTAAATGTTGTGCATGCAGTGATGTGTACATGTGGTATTGTGTACACATTGTACAAGTGGTGTGGTGTACATGTGGCATTGTGTACACATTGTGTAGGTGGTTACATGTACATGTGATATTGTCTACATGTTGTGCAGGTGGTGCTATGTATAGGTGGTACTGTGTATATGTTGGACATGTGGTACTAGTGTACATGTGGTATTATGAACACATCGAACATGTTGTGTTGTGTACATGTGGTACTACATATCTGTATTTTGTAGCTGTGGCATTGTGACATATGTATTAATTGTATTGTATAATGTGTAGATATATGTATTGTGTTGTACATCCAGTGTAGGTGTATGTATTGTGTTGTGTTGAACACCAGATGTAAGCGTATGTATTGTGTTGTGTTGTACACTAGGTATAGTTCTATGTGTCATATGTCAGGTGTATGTGCATGTACTGCATGGTGTTCTATGTCATGTGTGGTTGTATGTATGTAATACACACTATGTGTATGTCCACATGGCTGAGGAGAAGGAATTGGGTGTTTTTTGGGTGTGACAACCGATGTAATGTGCATACAAAATAAGGGCAAAGGTAGAAGCTAAGGATCTATTAAAGCATAAGTACAAGTATTTTGTTTCCATTTTACTGTGCATGTGATCTATGATTATGGTTTATGATGGTTACATGTGATTTATGATTTTCATCTATGATGGTTGTGTTTTGAGCTAACCCAATGTGATATGTTTATACAGGATGACTTGGTCAAAGTTGCTACATTGACTTATTGTGACAAGAAGTGAGAAGAATTGCAAGTAAACCTTATTGGGGCCACCAATGGGGTATGATTTGAAGTTATTTCAATTTATTTTAAATCTAATGGAAATTATTTTCTTGGTATAAGTAACATGAAATGCCCAGTTGGGTGGTTGAAACCGATGAAAATCATTAACAACAACAACAAAAAATGAAGTAGAACATGCAACAATATGTTGTTCAAGCACTTCAGGAGCATGGCCATTGAGGGACACTGGTACCCAATAATGTCCATTGATTACCATGAGAATTTTATGATATGTATGATGGTTTTAAGGTAGGTATATGCCTTAGTTTTTATATCTTCTGATGCGGAAGCCTTGCCAAGGGATGGAATGCCTCAGATGGGGGTGCCAATAGAACTTGGAAGGTGTGTGACTGCATGGAAGGGGGTGACTAGATTTCCTAGGGTACTATGTAGTAGAGAAGGGAAGGTTGGGGATGGATTTTTTTTAGTCATTAGAATTTCCAAAAGGAATTAGATGCACATTGGGAGTGTGCCTTGGAACAATGAGTGAGTAACTATTCACTGAGAGGACAAGTGGCACTGGATTGTAGTGTTGTACATTGGATGCAGATTTGACCTTGCAGTGGATTTTGGACTTCCTGGGAAGGAGGTGAATCATGGTATTTCTTTGAGGGTGGAGGTGTGAGCCTTTAGATTCCCTTGTTGAGGATGCAGACACCATATCCTTTACTTATTGGTTGAGAAAATGTGCATATGTGCATATGTGTGTATTACTGTAAATACTATATCGAGCTGGATTTATAAATTTCCATAGATAGTATCATTATTGTCTGGGGGAAGAAAAGGTGTATATGTGGTTATGTGGTTATTATTGTAAATACCTTAATGAGATATGTTGTGAATCTCTATTAAATGGTATGTTTGTCATGTTTTACCAGATGGTCATTGTAAATGGTGCAACAAGCTATGTTATAAAGCTCCATGCATAGTATGTTTTGTTTTTAGTAGTCTTGTTCATTATAGGTGTCATTGAACACCGAGGATGGTGTTCCCCCAAGGGGGAGGGTTCTCTAACAGGCTTGGTTAAAAATTCATGTAAAAATATATCAGACCACAATCATGGGGCACGTATTCCAAGTTAAATGTTGGGAAAAAACATAGTGACGGGGATCACTTGTGGTTAATTAATGGCTAAGGAAATTGGAAAAGGCAATCACAAAGGCTTTGGAAAGGAAAAATGGAATTTCTGGTACTTTTATTTATGAAAGTAATAAAAATTAGGAGAAAATTAAGGTGAAAGGTCACATCTTGCATGCGAGGAGGAAAATGAAGAAAATAGAGGCATTATTAATAAAAGGCTTTGAAGATCAGTTGGAAAAAAATTTAATGGGTTTTGGTGGAGCTCTCTCTCTCTCTCTCTCTCTCGTATTCTTGGACACTTAGAGTTTCTTGGAGAACTCTTGGAGGAGTGTGGCATACTTGGATTTTTGAAGCAAGAAGGAAAATGAAGAGAAGGAAAGTACAATAAGGACATCGGGATCAACAACTACAACAGGTTTTGCTAGTAGTTACCGAGTTTCATGTGCATTTTCCTCACTATTTTTGGCATGCATGGCATATGCATGTGGTTTATTGGTCATGATCTCTCACTAGCACAGAGGATTGTCTAGATTGACAATGGAATTGCCTAGCCTTGCCATTTCCTGGATAGATATCGTATTGTGGGTTTATTTCTTTTCTTTTCTTATTGGTTCTCATGTTTCCTTTAGCTTGGGATGAGTTACTAGTTCTTGGAAGCCCTTGTTGGACAAATGCTTTGGAATCATTAGTTGGAAAAACACTTTGGAAGTCCTTGGTGGGCTGAGTTACTACTCCTAGAAGCCTTGGATGGAAAAAAATCTTTGGAACCTCAACGACAACTATGGGTTGAGTTACTAGTCTTAGAAGCCTTGGTTGGAACAAATTCTCTAGAGCTCTAGAAGGATTGGGTAGAGAACAATCAGGTGATGGTTTTTTGATGTCCGTCTATGAGGTGGAATCATTGTTTAACGAGTTATGGTGGTTGGACTTTGGAAGTGTTGGATGGTTTTGATTGATGTGCTTTATGAGATCTCAAATTCATGCTTGGAACATGGCACGGGGGTGACTGAATAAAGAGATATTTGGTTTAGCCATGTCTATGGTAGGGTGGTACATGGAAGTCTCAGACCTGGTTGCATTTTTCATATGTTAATAAGAGCTCTTTCCT